>Ga0136643_10000699_pt1 | contig 37927 bp, 31 predicted proteins | sample TergutLab28metaG_FD_96883 | JGI IMG/M metagenome (GOLD analysis project Ga0136643, IMG submission 96883) | Labiotermes labralis P1 segment gut microbial communities from Petit-Saut dam, French Guiana - Lab288 P1 (version 3) (version 3) | ecosystem: Host-associated > Arthropoda: Insects >...
GGGTGTTTGAGAACATGGTGTTGAGGAGAATATTTGGACCTAGGAGGGACGAGGTAATGGGGGAATGGAGGAGACTGCATAACAAGGAGCTAAATGATTTGTACTCCTCACCCAATATGGGGGGGGGATAAAATCGAGAAGAATGAGATGGGCTGGGCATGTGGCACGTATGGGTGAGGAGAGGGGGTGTATAGGGTGTTGGTGGGGAAACCAGAGGGAAGGAGACCACTGGGGAGACCTAGGTGTAGATGGTGGATAATATTAGGACAGATCTCCAGGAGGTGGGATGTGGGTATATGGACTGGATTGGGCTGGCCCAGGATAGACAGGTGGCGAACGCCTGTGAGTGTGGTAATGAACCTTCAGGTTCTGTGAAATGTGGGGAATTTCTTGACTAGCTGCAAACCAATTAGCTGCTCAAGAAGGACTCTGCACCATGGAGTAAGTAAGTAAGTTAGCAGTCTGCGATGTCTGTGCATACAAGAGCCAGGTTCCTGTCTCCAAACCGGATATCTGAACTGGTTTGGGACAGCAAGAGTGAAGAAGGAGGGGCACCGAGCGACTGCATCATTTATTTAGGCAACAGAATTTTATGCATTTTTAGACAACTGCTGAAATATTTCTGATTTAGTTACTATTTCCTTGACGGAGTAAGGAAATACCATGTAGAAATTCTCGATTCCCCTTTGTGAAAAACATCCTGGAAATGATAACGCATGTTGCTATGCTGGAGTAAAACTCAACAAACACAGGTCTTTCTCGGTTCATGACGGCGTTGCATGTGAATAGCAAGTGGTGTGAAGAGAAAAGTTGTTAGTGAAGTGTTGAGAAAGTATAATGTGTGTGTGAAGAAAGATGATGTTTCTGACACAACTACGTCAAGGCACAAATCCTAAAGCTGGAATTTCCTATGCAAACTTGGGGCCCGAAACAGAAAGGTAAGTAAAATAAATTGAAAATTATAATTTTTTTTAAAATTAACTTCATGCATTTAGGCACTAAATATTTCTAATGAATCTTTTTTGAACTGAAGTATCTCTGATTTATTCCCAATGCAATAAAGATTATATTATCATTATATTTGGTTCACAACATATAAACGTTTATTGTCTAACACACGCAACGATTTAAAGGGCCGTCGTGGAGAAAATTCCGTACCCAGAGCATGAAGACTGAATTTAAATGCCTTATGCTAAAGGTTAGTGCATGTTTCCTGCACAACAAGCATTAGTGGTTGCAGGTATGTCCAGTGCCAACATCAGATTCATATTTATAGTTTACGTTAGTCTCTTCAGATTGACAACAATGTAGAACCATTAAATAAGAATTCTGACATTCCTTGTCAATATTTTTTTTTACTTTAGTCAATGCTAAGTTTCACTACTGAATACTTCTTATATTCCCATACTTCTCTCTGAATTTCATTCTTTATTAGTTGCAGAGTTGAAATAGCACCCAAGGACAAAAGAAATAAGGATGAATAAAGATGGCATATTTAAGGTTCAATACCAGCATATACCCTTAAAAACTGAGTAGAGACTCAGACAGGAAAATCATTGTCTGGGCTGAGAATCAACCTTGGGATCTCTTGATTATGAGGTAAACTGTTACAAACCACCACTATTTATAATGGACTGTGTCCATCATCTCCCATTAACACAAACTCATACACACAAATTCCAATGTACCTTCTCAAGAACTCTATCTTTTCCCAGAATATTACGTTCTCCTATGAACATGAGGCACTTGACGAAGTCCAGAAACCTAATAATCCTATATGTAACCTACAATGTCAAAACCCTTTAGAAATGAACAGTACTGAGATTCACTTCAACGTCCCCACTGGTATTTGTTGCCTCACCAAATTACAGTAAAGAAATGTTCTTATAAATATAATCATAATAAATATAATTACCTGGACACAAACTCAATTCTGTATCTCTGGCAGGGAACTTTCACACTCTCCTTGGTGCCCTTCACATATTTCAGATGTTCCTGCCACTTTCCTGGGTTTCAGGGTATGGCACACTGAGTACGAGACTTCATCTGAGACACAAAGTGGTGATAAGAGCTAAAATCAAACCCAAAAGGGCAGAGAAGTCAGATAATATTACAAACTCCATCTAACAAAGAAGACAGACTGCTGTCTTCCTAATCATGCTGGTAGGTTGGTTAGTTGTAGCAGAGTGGCAAGACTGAGGAACTTGATACTGCAGACTTCAACATGCATATTGTACCAGCTTCTGAAGACAGAAAAATATGAAGCATTAGAGAAATGATACATTGCAAGAGAAACCCCAAGTGTGAAAGAAAATTTGACCCAGTAATCACTCTGTTCACCATAAATCCCACAGGTACTACCCTGGGCTAGAACCTGGACCTCAGCAATGAGTTTTGCTACCATCAGGCAGCACAGAACAGCAAGGCTGTAATCATCCTCAGCTACCTTCATGAATACCAGCAGGCAAATTCACCAAGCAATTACTGACAAACGTGATACCCACAAATTCAGTTTAAAGATATATTTATTATATACTGGTACTGCTTTATCAACTTGCATTGCTGCATACAAGGTGCTACCCAAAATTCCCGAGAATTTGAATGTACTGTGCAAACCATTAGTGCTACGAACTTGCGCCGCTAGGTGCCTCTTGCTGTATCTTTCAACCGTTAGTCAGCCAACTTGCATCTTTATAAGTGCACGTGTTTCTGAGTTTTGGCTATTTTCTTTACACCGTTTTCATGTGTGTCTGCTAATACTGAAATGGCCGATATTAAGGAGCAAAGAATTTGCATTAAATTTTGCTTCAAGCTCAATAAAACTGCAGCTGAAACCAACCGAATGCTAAAGGAGGCCTTTGGTGAGCAAGCTTTAAGCCAAGCAAGAACATTTGAGTAGTTTAAGCATTTCAAAGATGGCCGGGATCTGTGGAAGACTGTAAATATTCTGGTTGACCGTCCACATGCACAACTCCAGAAATGATTGCGAAAGTGCGTGGAGTTATCCTATAAGATAGAAGACAGACTATCCACAATGTCTGTAATCATGCTGGACTGTCATATGGGTCATGTCAACACATTCTAGAGGATGAACTGAACACGAGACGAATGGCAGCAAAGTTTGTTCCTTGTCTCTTGAACAATGACCAGCAAGACCATCGGGTTCAGGTGTGCACCAAGCTGCAAAATGCAGTTAGACATGATCCTAACTTCCTGTCCAGGGTCATAACTGTTGATGAATCATGACTGTACAATTATGACCCAGAAACAAAGCAGCAGTTTTCGCAATGGAAGACGCTGTCCTCTCCAAAAAAAGTATGCCAAGTTCACAGCAACATCAAGTCAATGCTGATCATTTTTTTTTGACATTCGAGGAATTGTGCATAAGGAGTTTGTTCCACCTGGTCAGACTGTCAATGGGAATTTTTACTGCAAGGTTTTTGGACAACTGAGGGAAAATGTGAGGCGCAAACAGCCTGAAATGTGGAAGAATGGAGACTGATTGTTGTAACATGACAATGCACCTGCACACACCTCGCTTGTTGTGAGGGAATTCCTGACAAAAATTAACATGACCACTGTCCCCCACCCTGCCTACTCACCTGACCTGTCCCCCTGCGATTTCTACGTGTTCCCTAAAATGAAACTCCGGTTGAAAGGGTGGTGTTTTGTATCCATTGAAGAGATCCAAGCAGAATTGCAACAGGCACTAAACACGCTAACACTGGCAGACTTCAATGAGTGCTTCCAAAAAAGGCAAAATCACTGGGATTGTTGTAAACAAGCCCAAGGTCACTACTTCAAAGGTGACTGTGGAAATCGGGACTTAAAGTAAGTATTCATGTTATTACGAGCAAATTCTTGGAAATTTTGTGTAGCCCCTCGTACATCAAATCTCCACACAGTAACATTACCAGAAATTGCCACGATTACAACAGCCAGGATACTTCCCCATATTCCTGTTCCATAAGAATAATTGTTGAATTGAGGCAAAGGAAACAAGTCACATAGATCAACCCTCTCCACATTTTCACTGAATTGTTAAATTCCCCTTCCACATTTTCGCTGAACTGTTAAATTCCCCCTCCACTGCATTTTCCTACATTACCTTCCAGTCATCTAGCTATGCTGGTCATAAGAACTGTTGGTAGATAACCTCTGCTAGCAACAAATGCTTTGGAAATGCCAAAGGGGGACAAAGGGAATGAAAACAGTGGGCTAAAGGGAGAAGCCTAGAGCACCATTATGAGACTTATTTCAGATGATAAGTGTGGACAAGATTCCCACTTCAGCTTCTGTCACCCTTGAGAGAGAGGGATTTTGCTCACTGTGACAAACAGAACGCTGAGGACTGGGACAGGCAAACACATTAATGAACCTTTGGATTCCATATAATGTAGAGAATTACCTGACTTGCTGACGACCGGTTAGCTTCTCACAGATTTTGCTCCATGCAGTAAGTAATCAAGTGGCAAACAGGTTAATTCTGTTCCTGTTGAGCATCAAGCCCCAGGTAAATCTTGTCTTATGTAATGCATAACTATTTCTGTTTAGTTGTGGCAGTGGAGTGAGATGAGGTCCCTTGGTACCATAACAACACAGATAAAAGAGTACCAAACGTTAATGTAAACCAAAGTGCACAGAGTAAAACTTGTCCCTCTCCACTTGGTTGACCAAAAATCCAACACAAACTACTCTGAGATTTTACCTGACCCTCTATGGTGAGAATTGTGCTGTGGCCAAGCCTGACTACACTGCAACCTCGGTATTATTCCTACTCCTCCTTACCCCACATAAGCATTACATGGCTCACCACATTTCCAGCAGCCATTCTGAAGTCACCTTCACATCCCCCAGGCTGTAACCTGTTCATGAGCTCTGAGAGTTTTCTTGCCTTGCGCATCTCATTTTGCTCTATTATGGTGTACAAATGTTCTGTCAGCAACTCCTTTCGCTCCAGCCTTTCAAAAAGGTGCAGTTTGGCATCCAGGAATTCCTTTTCTGCTTTCTTGTATCGTTTTCTGCAGAAAAGAAAAATGGAGCCTACTCTAAACATACTGTGATTATTTCCTACTCTGAGAGTTTCTTCAATGAAAAACTAAGATTATGAGTACAGAAACTGGTATGAAAATAATATATTTCATCACATAATTTATGCACATTTTCTTCTGAATTTCCATGATCAAAAAATGAAATACTAGACTTATATAAGAATTTATGAAAGTGGTCAATCATGAACAATATTGGTATCTTCACCCCAACCATAATAATGCAACATTCTCTCCATACTAATGGACAGACATAATATCAGGGGCAACAACAATAGCATAAGGAATAATACTTTCTCCCCCAGGCCAGACAATACACTGATCTAACTAAATAAACACACATGTAACACAATCAGTGCCAGAAGTAACGTTGCAAGACAACTGCATATAACAAATATCAAAAAATGTTTTAAACTTTAAGTGGGAACAACAAAGATAAATACAAATCATGTTCATGATGCATTCAAAACAACAAAAAATTCTTAAAATTCTTGTCTTCACTTAATAAATTATTATACCACGTACTTTCCAAAATACAGCAACATAAATGAGGATCATGACACAACTAACACATTAAATTGATGTTATTATTCACTTATAACTACTATTCCACCCACTTTCCAAAATAATAATGCTCAAAATATATAAAACCCGACACTAACAATTAGTCTCTACTAGTGACTGATGTACCTACTGTGCTTCCATATATTCATGGCTGGCAACTTCAATCTGGTTACGAAGAATAGATACATCATTGCTCAACAGCATATCTAGTTTCTGTAATTCATCTTGGATCTGTTGCAACCTTCTAGCTTCTGCAGTTGTTTGATTTTTTCTGCCAAAACCCAGGATATACAGGCAAAGTTACATTAACAACTGTCACTTCTGAACGCAGAGTATAAGAAAATTTTTAAAAGTTACTCAATACAAGACAATTTACTAATTCACTAGCTAAGCACATGATTTTTAACTTTGTGATTTAGTCATTAAACGAATAACCACTGAAGTTTTGTTTAACAGATATCTCAAGCACTTCAGAGCAGAGCTTAATCTTTATGCAGACATTTGAAGTGGAGTACACAAACAACAGCTGATTCTATGGGGTGAACCGAGCACAATTTTTGATATCCTCATTGTACAGCATGCCAGGCTTCGAAACTTTCGGTTGTCATAACAATTTTCATGGACACAAAGTGAACACAGCTCTATCTGGTGCTGGGATCTAAAATATGTGTCAATTTACATTCATGGATCAATTGATGCTTAAGCATTAGTGCACTACTAACTTTGTTGGTCAGATCATGAATCTCAGTGCCTGAATTATCATAAGATCGTATGAATTGAGTAGCAGTCTGTACATTAAATGAAAATGTGTTCAGACAATTATTTCAAACTTACCTGTCAGCTAGCACCTTTGATAGTAATTCCTTTTTCAGACGATTCTGTTCTTCCATAAACTTTTGCCTGGACTGAAATTCATCCAAGGAACAGGAACTGCCAACATCTTCAGCACTGAGAACCTCATAACTTTTACCCTCTTTTATTTGCAAGCAGACTGTATCATGACTGGGACTGGCGTTTGACGAGGCGGAACTGCTGGAAACACCACAACTTGAGTCAGAGCCCATTTCGGTATTACCGCTAGAGTCTCTATCTACCAGTGCCTGAAAGTAAATAATGTTTTCTCTCTTACTGCTCCATGTTTTATGCTAACACCTTAGATTTCATACAGCACATAAAGAGACAAGGTAAACCTTCAGATACCTCAGCAACATACCATAAAGATCTACAGCAGATGTCAAAGTACATTACTATATAATCTAACACAGTGCTACAGGTAAGTGGTTAGCCTCAGGCTGTGGCAAACTTAATCTCAAACACAGCCCCTCTTGGAACTCAAACTCTGGTCATCCAGCATACACCATACAAATAATTCACAAAGCTTCCCCATTTCATCCATATAAATAAGTGAATATCAAGTTAGGGTATGATGTGAACTTACTAGTATGCAGAAGACGTAAAACAAAATTACACTGCCATGGCCTGTGAGAAAGAACAAAAATATGCACAGGAAAAATGAGTAGTTATGGGCATGCAAACTGAAAGATGTGGAAAGAGAAGCCAAAACATTGTGACTGCAAGGAATCCAAAAGAATGGGACTAGTGTAATTTACAGTTCTGCAATACAAGCACACGAAGCCTAAAAAGAAGAACAAATAAATCATATAGGTATACCTGAGGTTTACATAAAAATGCTTCTTTGGGAAAATTTTCAGTACTGCTGTTTGGTTCCACTGGTTCATGTGACTTCTGTAACATTCTTGATCTAGTCACATTTTTAGCCCCTGAGTGCTGAGCAACATTTGCTTGGTGCTTTGCAACACGCACTGTTGGTGCAGCATGCGATGGACCTATAAGTGGCATTGAATATGCACAACACAGAACTGTTAACACTCAAAATGCATGATGTACATATCATACAGCATCTGTGCACAGTAACTACAAGCTGTGAAAAGTTGGTGGAATATTCTGTGATTTTTGGCTTTCCCAGCATCTACATATTCCCCAGCAAGCTACTAGAAATCTAGTAACTCTATAAATTTCCTAGGCTTAGCTCTCTTAAATTCTTAAAAGTATTCATAATGTAAAACCATATGATAAACATCTGTTAATAATGAACTTTCACATTTGTTCACAGTAGTTGATGGCCCAGTAATGGTGGTTTTATAATTTACAAAAGATTAAGACAATTGGTATATTTTAATACTGAAAATTTCAAACATCAAACAAATCGTGGCCAGACGAGCTACTGTTTCTAAACAAAAACCCATATAAAGAACAACAAAAGTCAAAATGCAGTACACTCAAGAGATCACCTGCAAGAGTGTGGAACAAGATTCAACTGAAAACTTATTCCCTGTGGAAAAGATTTTGCAAGAGACCACACTGCATTCAGTCATCATAAAAGCTTCAACATGGCAATTACTGATATCAAATTTTATTCTGTTACACATCAGTTCCAGTGGTTCAGTCATGATAAGAACATGCCACTACTGAGAAGCAACACAGACAGCTGACTCAAAGCTTCAGTATACAGTGACATCTTACCTTGTACTTTCAGCAACTTTTGTAATCAGCTTCTGTGCACAATTTGAAATCTGCAGCTAAAGGTTGGGTGATTTTATGTTCCGAAAGATACCTGATGTGGGTGAAAGCTGACTTCCATTTTATACAGCAGTCATGTCTTAACATTACACATCTGTGCAGTTTCATTCACAGTTATCACCGGAGGGTCCAACAAATATTCCCAGAAATATACATGCCACCCCCAAATTCTGGGCGCCACATGGGTGACATTAAGCCAGTACCATACTGAGGACCCACAATCTGGAGTGACCCGTGATTCATGCTATTTGGCGCTTTCTGCTCGGCAATTGGGAACTTGACACATTTTTTTGTATGTAAAGGAAAAAATTGCAGTAATTTTGCTCAAACCATATGGCGTCAGCGAACAAAATTTAGTCGCCCCGATGTGTCAACTGCTAACTCCCTTTTCCTCCCACCAAATCATCTAACAAGACTACGAAACAGTGCTCTACCCATTGAAGGCGCACTATCACTTCCTGATTGGGTGTGCACGTCTGTCGAATGACCCAAATTCATCTCTACAAGCTGATTCCCCAAAAAGTAGTGCATAATTCATTTTCTGTCAAGTTACCAATTCTATAGTATACTTTTTCTAAAATTACGAACATTACCTTCTACGAAGCGTTCACATGCTCGGACTTTCTTTATGTCTTCCTCAGAGAAGCCTTCCCACTTCGCCATTTTGCCCTAGGACGAGAGATTCAAACAATTAAAATGGAAAACATTACATAAAAATATCAAACTACGCTCAGACGCGAAGCAGAGGTGTGTTCTTCACTCCAACAAACAGGTTTGCCACAAAATCCTAAACGAAAATTCACATCCCCCTCACTCCAAAAAAGTCAACATAGCCCTACCATCGTGTGGCACTCCCGGACATATGGTACTTTGGCACGTGACCATTACGTCACAAACTTGAAGTGACCGCGTAATTTTCGTCGGCTTTGGGTGGGTGGCCGCATAGAAGAATGAATTCCCAGTGTTTCGGCAAATGTTACGGTTGCCACCTACGGTGTGTATAAATCTTGGCCCTACCACGTTTGCCGAGGTAGGTGAAGGAAGCAGGTCTTCGTGGACGGAGAGTCATGTAGATTTACACAAAGTGTGATTATGGTGTCTCATCCCAGTAGAGTGTATAATTGCTATGACAATTTCAAATTCCTTGCACTTCATAGGAGATTTGTTAACTGCAAAAAACGACGTTCTTTAGCCGTTTTGAAGCATCATATGAAGAAGGTGAACCTACATAATACATAGAATGTGTTGGGCTCCATTACAGTGTGGAACTGCAAGCAAAATGCAAAGCAGATTCGTGTTTATGAGTGCCTTCCTGAGAATAAGAACCACAGTTTGTGGTGCAAGGCACTAATTTGTACTTGTACTTGTTTGTTAAAAGGCACTTAAACGTCTGAAGAAGACTTCATCCCTAACAAAGTTTAACAGGTCAAAACAATAGAACCTCCTAATGGAAGAACATCTCGCTTCAGTTATTTGACTGGTTACAGTGATAATTTCATGTTATATGTAACACTTAAGAGTCACACTGCAGACTCATTGTTCAAATTAGGTGTGACTTTCACATTAATACCTTTAAAAATATATTTTAGCCCTTCCACTATAAAATGATTACTGTTGAGTCTTTTGTTCCAAATTTTCTGTGAATTTGCTTCTTGTTAAAGATAGTCTGATGAATCTTAATGTACACCACTGACAACAGTAATTCTGTTCTTTAGCCCTTATATGAAAAGTGCTTTGCATTCCGGCTCTAAACAGCTGTTAGAGATACTGAGTATGGTTTGCATAATGACTGCTGGTAATCTTGTATTGTAATTTTATATCATCATCACTTTGGAAAGTGGCAGGTACTGTTGGAGATAATGTACTTTAGAAATGTGAACTTACTTTATGCTGGCCCTGTGTTTACATCCGTGGCATAGGTAGGTTTTTTGATACATGGGGAAAGCAATAAAAAAGGGCCACCCATGACAGAAATTACTAATTTTGAAAAATAATTATTTATTGAATTTCCTTTTATTTGGTTCAGTAATTCGAAATTTGTTGAGCACAGAAATCTTTTTTTAATTTAACATGTCCATTTTGCCACCCCTTTGGCCCCTCTGCCGAGGGTAGCCACACCACTTGCTCCCGTAGCTACACACCTGGTGTACATCATGTTTGACCAGCAGGCCTGTACTGTGTATGTAAATTAGATGTATTATGAATATTCAGGTCATCTGCGGTGTGACACTGTGTGAGTATTTCCCTATGTTTCTGAGGAACACAGTCCATTGTCGAGGGTCAAGGAATGTGAGAAAGCAGAGATATACAGTGTGCCTGAAGAGAATACAAGAAATGCAATTTGCTTTGTGAAAGAATTAAATTTTATTTTTAAATACAGAGAATATATTTATGTGTACAATAGGGTAAAGAATATGTACATATTCATGTAAAGAGAAGTAGAAACAGACTCAGACTTTTTATGCATTATGCACTTTGGTGAGTTGATATGAAACAGTTAAAAGCCAATACACAACAACATGATGACAGTACATAAAGATATATGTAAAGCTTCTAAATTACACAAGTATCACTACTGGCTTGAATTACTGCAGACATTCTGCATAAGATAAAAATTTGAAATATGACCTTTAACAATTCAAACAAGGACAGGCCAGATCATTTGCTACAGGGATTAAAGACTGGACTTCTGTTTAACAAGAAAGGGAAGGGTGTTTAGCATTTGCCACAGGAGAGGAAAACAATTATGACCAAACTAAGGAAAGAATGGTGAAGAGAACAGTGGAATTAATTGTTTATGATGTTAAGGATTCCATGGAGCAGTTATACAGAAGTTAAGAGTCACTCAGCTGGTCAGGGAAGTCCATGTCCTATATGGAACTCACAAGTTCAGTACAGTGTCTGAGATGGACAGTCCTGAGCCACATGATCCCTTGTCCACATTCTCATACCCTGTCTTTGGTAAGATCCAGTTTAACATTAACTTCCCATGAGTATCTAGGTCTCTAAAGTGGTGTCTTCCTTTCACACTAACCAAAACACTGCAGCATTTCTTGTTCTTTCCTTGCATACGATCTGCCTTGCCAAATCACTCTAATAACATTTTCTGTAAAGTACAAATTACAAAGCCCAACATTATGCTGTTTCTTATGCCTTCCTCCCTGGTGCTAGCAAGCACAGCCCTCTCTACTTCGGACTCAACTATGAACAAATATTATCTTCCACCTTCCCATTCTATGTCATGCTTAACGTTTTTTGTCTCTCACATTGCAACACATATTTTCACATCATATAAAAAGACATAATATCAAATTTTTAGATACATTCTTATGTAGGATATATGATGAAAAAAAAGATTCTTTACTGATTATTGCCAAACATTCTGCAGATTTCAACTATTCTTAACTTCCGTGTGACAGTTTGTTACATTTTCAAAGTACTGATAGGGATCACTAACTTATGATTTTCATCAGCATTCTGATAATGAGCTAAAAACATACCGAGACAAATGCAATATAAGCTGACACCATTTGTAAGCAATCAATGCAACATGATCTGAGATGCGTACAATCAAATCACTGAGGAAGATTGATTGGTCAAAGATATGCAAGTGCACACTTATGAACAATCAAACTGGCTGGTTTTTTATGCACAACTGGAAACTGTGTGGTATGTTAGGAGCAGATGATTTAGCTACCTCTGCCAGGAAATGAGGAAAAATTGGAGAAGAATATCTAAAAGCAAATCTGGTAAGAGAAGAGGTATGGAGATCTAAAGCAGATAGTTTGATGTTTATGGCAGAGCAAAACCACGAAAAAATGAAGAGAAATGGCTGGTATCAGGTACACACAATGAAGATTCTGATGGGGCTGACACTTTCTAGTTAAGTCATCTAATATTTTGTACCTTTTAATTTCACACAACCCATCCTGAACAGAGTGACAAAGGACTGTTATTAGCCTAGACGTGCTTGTGAAAATACTGCTCTGACGCTTATTAACCTTGAGCACTAGAGGAAGGTGATGAAGGTGAATAGTTAATGTCACCCCTGGCCAGTTTATATCTGGGAAAAGATAAAGACTTCACAGTGTATAGGAAGAGGGGGATTCCCACAGCAAATCTAGATATGACAAAGAGAAGAATCTTTGTCCCATCTGGAAATTAAACCCCAAATTCCAGCTATCCAGCCTACACACTAGCCACTATACTGTTTGATTCAAGTGGCTCTCTAAATCCACTGTACCCTCACTGCACCAAATGGTCCACATCAACAATGATTGTCATGTACATTATTTCATCCAGTAATAAAACAGCTGTCCTAAACACACATGTCAGAATCATCTGTATACATAGCTCTATACACTGCTGACAACCCAGTAAGAACTTAACACAGACAATGTTGGTGTCCATCCTTATTGGATGATACTGTAGTACCACATTACTAATGTACAACAATTCAGTACTTGGAGTAGTATCACAGAGAGATAAGAAGTGCTGCTTGGAAGATTCATGTGTATTAAGAGACAACACAAAGCATGTACTTAAAAAAAATTGAATGACAGCATGGTTTCTGTTGTCCCTTCAACAATACATTTCACATCAACATCTATAAATGAGATAATTTATGGACATTTTTGTGTCCTCAAAACCATATACATGGTTATGAATTTGTAAAATGAACCAACAAATGCACAACTGATCAACAATTTATTATACTGCTCTTTATTACACTGCCCCTAAATGAATGCAGCAATTTGGTTTAACAAAATATGTAAGACCAAGCAAATGACACCAAAATGCCTCAGCATCAAAATCATTGTCAACAGACCAAGCAGGAACACAAGAATATCAGCAACCAGATATAGAATAAACCAAGATATCAAATTTTTGTATTGTAAAAAACAAAAACTAAATGAACAATTGCACAAATCCACTTAGAATGTATGAAATATTGGAATGTTACGTGGCAGTATATACAAAAAACTACTGATGCGTAATTAGACAAAATAATGGACTCCATATACCACAATCTCAATTAAAAAACTGGGCGCACTACAAAAACATGAAACTCACAATGACAATAACAAAAAAGCAACAAAACACACATTCCATACAAGATTGGTAAACTTGACACACATAAAATTTAATAACGATAAAATAAATACATTAAACTTAGGATTCGGGTATGCAATAGAGAAGAACCCAAAACAGTTCATTAACACATTAATAAAAGAGACAGATAATGCTATTAGACACTCAGACATAACAATGTAGAACACATTTAGGTACCTAACGATGAGAAAAATTAAACAAACTGCTGACACAGACACATGTTACATACTATATAAAAGACACCAATAAAATCTAAAACAAATAAAAACTCTTTTGGTACAGAACAACCTCATGATAGCAAAAGCTGATAAAGGCAGAACCATACAGACACATTAAAACAAAAGACTGATACCTTCATACAAGAGAATCAAATAATGCAAATAAGCAAAGATCCCACAAAATCATTTCAAAAACAAATTCAACAAACAATACGCACATGCAATGCAATAATAGACAAAAACCAACAAAAATACTTACTACAAATGAAACCCATGGCACCAAAACTTCATGCCTTGATCAAAACACACAAAGAAGATAAACCCTTCAGACCAATAATCAATAACATACAAGCACCATCTTATAAGCTGGCCAAATATCTTAGTAAAAAACTTAAACTAATAAAATTATCATACACATATGCCACCAGAAGTTAAATGGAGGTAGTGCAAGATCTAAGTAACATCTGAATCAATAATCAACACAAGATAACCACCTTGGACATAAAAGACCTATATGCTAATTTACTGGTATGAAATATAATCTGCATTACCAAATTTTGGCTAGACAAATACAATAATCAGAATGCAATAACAAAACAAATCTTAGAACTCATAAAATTGGTACTAAATCAGAATAATTTTCAGTACAATGACAAATATTATAAACCGACACAAGGCACAGCCATGGGGGTCACCCTTATCATGCACCCTAGCAGAAATGTAATTACAATATATTGAGGAACTGATGGTCAAACACTGGACGGAAACGCACGAAAGAACATATTATAGAAGATATGTAGATTACATCATAACCATATTTGATCTGAATAAAATCAATGAAGACCTAATCACCAGCTACATGAACAGTACACACAAACATTTAGAATGTAAACAAACAGCAGAAAAAAGCAAAATCATAAACTATCTAGACCTATCCATACACAAAGAAAGCAACAACCTCCAAATAAGGATTTAGAGAAAACCCACGCAGCAGATACTACCATACACTTTACGTCCAACCATCCATTAGAACACAAACTTGCAGCTTACAACTTTTATATAAAAAGAATGCTATCTACACCAATCACAAGGCAAGCAAGACAGCAAGAATGGGACACTATCTGTACCATAGCTATGAATAATGGTTTTCCATTATTCATAGCTACAATTTAAAGAACAAAATAATCAAAACACTAAAGGCAAGAAATACTCCCACACAAACACAAAGAAAGAAATGGATCACATTTACATATCATAGCCCACTCATACACAAAGTTATCAACCTGTTCAAACACACCAACCTAAACATAGCATTTCGAACATGTAACACCATATACAAACCACTACGTGACAGATCACCACAAAACAAAACAGACTAGTGGAATATATAGATTACAATGCAAAATATGCAACAAGTATGGGCCAGACTGGTAGATCAACAGCAATAAGTTACCATGAACATATACGATATATAAGGACAAACATCCCTGTCTCAGCATACACATTACATATCATCAATAACAGACACGAATACGGCAGTCTGGAACATACCATACAATTATTACAAGCATGTGGTGAAGGTAAGATGATGAACTGGTGGGAGTCTTTCTACATGCAGGTACTACAACAACAGAACTTACTGATCGAGAAGCAGAAGACCAATGAACCCAACACTCTATACACCCTAGGCAATGTAACAGAACATCACACTATTCGACAACACTCAGACTCAGTACATACAGCACTAAGAGACAGGTGAGTCCATCATTAAAATTAAAATGATATAACTACACTCTACATTTCCATGATATAACGTTTATAAACCTGTTAATAGAGTCCCTCTCTATTATAGATTGTATATATGGCAACAACAGAGTACTTCCTAAGAATTCCACGACAAAATAATATTATTATAGCTAGAGCAATTTTAACATTTTTAATGACTTTAAGTATTGACAACAAAACATATGTAAAGTTTTAAAATGTATCACCAATACTGCATTCACCTACTTATGTAACTTAGCAGGCACTGACTACGAGCTCCCTGAAGATGACACAACAGTGTCGAAACATGTTGGGGCAGTGTAATAAATTGTTGATCAATTGTGCATTTGTTGGTTCATTAAACAAATAATAAAGATGCACAGTACCAATGTTAAAATAATGGTTATGAATTAATATTAAGATTACCAGTTTTTTTAATGTGCACTTAAAATACTTATGATTTGACAGTAGGTAGATAGTATGAATTTTTTTATATTCAATACAAACATTATGAAGTGCTGGATGAGCAATGATAGGATAGTGAACACACAAAGAGAGGAGTGATTATTGCCTGTTTTATGGAACTGATACAGTAGTCACCTAAAATGGTGGCCAAACTAGCTGGGTTCAAACTATTTGCCTCCCAGATTCAAGTGAGCCAGCTTTCTCAGCCGCAGTAACACAATAATCAAGAAAATTAAGTACTACTAGATGCAGATTTACAATAGATAAGTAAGAAGTGTACAGATATTCAAAACCAAATAGTGCAATGGAGAGAGACTAGACACTTTACTGATGAAAAATGTTTCATCATGCTGATGCAACATACAAGTGTCTCCAACATTTTCACTATTTAAGGACTTTACATACAATGTAGAATGTGTGACAGTGATACATGGAAGGATGAGCAGAAGTTGATTAATCTTCTTCAACCACCCATCAAGTTATATAGAGCATCACATTGTTAAATCACATGTGAGTACAAATAAGTGAAAAGTTAGAAAAATGTAGAAAGGCAAGTAGTCACCCACTAAAAATAAAATAAAATAAAATACCAGTATGTGGTGTTATTGCTTTTAAAATGAAGTCTTTGTTCTCAGACCAATTGATGACATACTTGAACTGCCATCGATTTCTTAAGGCTGTTCATTATGGGCATGCATTACATTTCTTTTCTGAATGCATGAGCAATAAATGTAATAATAATACTTTCATCACATATTTATGAGTAATTTTAATATTACTCTCCCATCTATGTCCAGGTCTTCAAAGTGGTCTCCTTTCTGCCACTTTTCTAACCATAACATTATATGCACTTTCTTCTCTCCTATGCATAATGTAAGTGCCCTGCTTTTCCCATCCTACTTCATTTGAACACTACTTGGCACAATGTATAAATTATGATGTTCCTCATCATGCACTTTTCTCTAGTCTCCTGTAGTTTCCTCCCCTTTAGCAGCTTCTGGTGACTTTATGCTTCTGGTAAGAAGCTGTCATTTTGTTTCAGATAAAAAAGCATTTAGTATGTTATTTAATGACACTGCCAAATGCCAAGATTACACAGTACTGGATTCAGTTATAAGATAAACACTGTTTAGTGTAGACATGTTTCAATGTACTGAAATGGGCGATGTTCTAAAAATACTGTGTGAAACTTGGAAAATGGACCTACAAAATTTTGAAAGCCAAGGCCAGAAAAACTCTTTATTGACCTACTGCAAACTTTGGTTGTCCATCAGAATCACCATGGAAGGACAATATATGCACTGAGAAATGTCTCAGCAAAATTAATTCTATAGGCCAAGGCATTCACAATTGTTGGTGCTCCAAACTGAAATGATGGGGAGTGCTAGTCATCACACTAAGGATTGAATATGAGAAGACAAAGAGATCACTATAAATTGTGAAAAGATAAAATGGGAAAACTTACCAAAAGAAAGACTTTTTTTATCTAATTTTGTATTACTAGATAATGAATGAGACAATGTGCAGTCACTACAACAGTTAGTTCATTGCACATTCAGGATTGAAGTGTAATTCTACAACTTTTAACCTGTACTAGTGAAAAGAGGTCACTTAGAAGAAACTGGGGAGGTTAGGCTGTGAGAGGATGAGAAGACAAGAGACTAGAGACATTGTGGCCACCACATTCCATTAAGAAAATGATAGGACACTATTTCTCATCAGTTATATACTTCATCCCACCATGTTCTGTGTGAAACTTAAACACACGATACTACTGAATCATAAAGTGATATCCTACAGTCAGATTTAACTGTTCAAATTTAGTGTCAAAATTGTGTTCATCAGTCTTTAGAAATCACATGTGGAATGCCCAGTTGTCAAAATAAGTATGGTCCCAGAGAAACTGAACAGCTGAAAGTGAATAACTGCTGTACCCATGATTTCATACTGTACATTTTAGAAATTAATCCTGGGTCTTAAATTCAATGAAAATTAGTTCCATTATAAGTAAAGACATGGGAAATTGAGCGAACCATTCACAAGTAAGCAACAAATTGTTTTACCAAACTACAAAACAAAAACTATCCACAAGATTGAGCCATCATATCATTAATCTGTTATATTTCATTTCCACTCTTTTTGTGTGGTTTACTCTACACACACGTTTCTTTCCTTTAAATTTGTTGTATATCCATGTAGATATTTTCCATCACATTAATGTGTACTTAGTTTAGGAACACAGTTTTCTGAGATACACACTCCACTCTACTCTTCTCAGACGCTGCACCAAGACTGGCTTCATCAGTAAAAAAAATGCACATTTCACATTGTCAAATACATTGTAAACAGTAGACATCAGATTCATATCTATGATATTGTTTCAATTACTACATATGCATCTAAAATAAGTCACAGAAATCTCAAGCTAAGCATTAGAAATATGGTACACAACCATTCCTTCCCAGACACATAAAATAATGCAATAATTTCTTCCCATTTGTGTTTTCAGCAATGAAACACACTATGAATTCTTGCCCTGGTCTTCAGATCTATATCCATAATGCAACTGCATAGCACAAATTACATCATGAAAGAAACTACAAATAAATACAATCTGCACAGGCATACAAAATGCCAGCAGCTCCTTACTATGTCATTTCAAGAACCTGTGATTATTGCATCTTCTTTAAGAAATATATATATATATATACACACACACACACACTTTTAACCCATACACATAAAAGAAAGATGAGCAAAGCATAGTTGCATAAAGCTTCTTATTTTGACTTCAATCATCACCGTAGTTCTTCATATAGAAACCATGGATTTCTGGAAATAGGTTTTATTTACATCTTGAGATGGAGATGTGAAGAATCACCACACTCTGGGTAGAGCTACTCTCACACCCTGGGCTGCTGGTTAAAAATATGTATGAAAACATATCACATTCATATTGAATAATAGATAACATATATCACCACACATTTCCAAACTGTACAGAATGGAGGTTAAGCCTTTAACAGAAGCAGTTGAGGCCTACAAATAAGTAAAACATTCATGTGTTCAGTTATTCCTCTTTGGTATTTTGATGAGCCACCAGTGTTATATATAATATGCACGTTTTAATTTTTCCAAACATTAGGACAGAAAAGATGTATAAATCTGATATCCAATGCCAGTTACGGGATCAATTATCAAAGTCCCCTTAAGTTCAAAAAGTTTTAAGAAAGAAATACAGTGATTGGTGTTTACAATGAAAGAACGTTCTGTTCTGCGCAATGTATATTATAATGACATATCTACAGAATTCTAAAATACTAAGTATGTAATGTCTATTGCTTTCATTCTTCTGTACATATCACTGCATCTTGTATCACAACAAATGACAATATAAAATTTATTGTATTGAATATCACCACAAAGAGTGGATGAAGCATATTCCATTAATATGAATTCTGCAATCACTATAAAAGCTCCTTCACAACCTTATGCTATTACAGACACATCAGAATAAAACCACAAATGCTACTTCAAACTAGAAGATTTGGAATCACTTTTGTTTGTGTTATCCTCTAGACAATAATCTTAAAATTGCTTCCTCTCAGGACAGCTAAAGCCATAATGATCTCCCTATTGTATATGCCACATATTATGTGAGATTTGAAGCCATCATGAAGTACAAACGCACATAATCTTCCTGGGGAAGTCAGTTGCATCATTGTTGAGCTAACTGTATATGAGATCCATTGTCAGAAAAGTGAGAAAAACTAATCAGTAAAGTCTTATTAAGGTAAGGAAATAAAAAGACATTTGTGTATCATGATAATTAAGGTTCATAATTTATACAAAAATCCATCTGTGAAACTGCTGCTTTCTGTTAACTTTTACAGCACAGCAAGTGGAAAGAACCTTTCCAGGGGAATACATTTTTATTCATATGCGTGTGGTCATAAAACTGACATTCAAATGTATTAACGTTACTGAAGTCGATATTCAAGAAAATATTTTACACAACAAATGCAAGAGACAACCCTTAACTAAATTTCAGTCTATTTGCCCTGAAAATTTGTTCAGTTTATACAGGCAATATAAACCCACATACTCTCGTCCCAACTTACCGAATATTTCTACTCTATTAAGTAATTAAAGCTCTCTTACAACTACTCTAATGCCACATCACTGAAGCTTATGGAATTCCAGGGTTTTCATATGAAACACATATTAACTATGTGTCCTTACCACTAAATAAAGGTTGTGGTATATTAGGCCAGAATATGTTCACTTTGGTCATCAGAATGATAAGGCCACTTATGTGGTGGCTGCTGGAACATGGATAAGTACGATCATTAAGACAAGACTTATTTTACAAATCAGCATGTGGTTTCTGATGTGTGCACACCACTTGCTGTGTCAGTCCCTAATCCTGCTGCCTGTTCAGGTCTGGAATCAGCATGAAGAACCTGAAAATGCTGGGCATCTGTGTCAGTGCAGAAGACAGCTGGTGGACCATGTGTGCATGGTGTGGAGACTTCAATGGCACTACTGCGGCGAAGAGAACGACTGCGGAACTCAGGCATCTCAGTGGTCACTTTGAGGAAAAAGGCACTACAGTCTGCAGCCTCCTCTTCATCATGCTGGTCCACATGTTGATGTATCAATGTCTCCATAAGTTGATAGTCATTCTCTTCAGCATCTCGCAAATGTTCCTTCTCCAGGAAAAGAGCCATCTCAGGGTTAGACATCTCTGATGCGTGGCGAATTCGGGGTGGTTTGTTCTCACCAGGTCTTGGTGGTGACAATAATCTGGGAGTGTGTGGAGGACTAAGAAGGCCACACATTGTTTCTAACTCATCTGTGATGCTTGTATATTCTGAATGCATAGTCAGCAACACTGCACGGTTTGACTTGGTAGTGGGGGGTATCACAGTTATTCGGGGTTCTGCCCATGTCACACTACGTTCCACCACAGCTGCCCGTGGGAACTCATTTTCTTCTTGGGAATTGGGTCCAATGGCATTCTCTGGTTCAGAATATGTTTTGCTGACCTGTCGTCGTGTCAATGTAGGGGGACGTTGCTTTATACTACCCTTTTCAGAATCATCACCAGTGTCAAGGCTGTGTTTTCTGTTACTATTGGTACAGGAGTCTCTTCTATCTGGTCGGTAATCTGAAGAGTTTCTTCTGAAAAACTCACATGATAATTTGTTGCCTTGATTGTCTCCAATATCTGCAGCGCCTTCTCCGTTGCTTCCTGAATGGCTGTCTGCTGCTTCTGAGAGAGAATTCCGTGACATACTCATCTGTTTGGTAAGCTGGCGTGGTACCCTCTTCCTGATGGGCTGTGACAGGTCTGAAATTTCACCTTCTTCCCCTTCTTCCTCTGGTCCTTCTTCCTCAAACGTGGGGGGACATTTATCTATGGACCGGGTATCATCATCTAGCCGCAGCTGGAAACCATCACTGAACAGGAATGAATCAGGTCTCACTTCAGTAAGAGAGCGCGTGGGCCTTCTTCGGTCCCTGCTGAACAGAGGCAGAAGCTGAATCTTTTCTGGATGATCAGATGTTTCTGAAAACGCCTTATCATCAGATCTGTCACTAGACAGTCGCTTTCTCTCACCACATAATCTGAGGTCTGGTATCTCTGACACTGACAAAGGATCTCGAACATGAGTTGCCATAAACCGATGAATAACTGCCAGGTGAGATAGTGTTTGGTCAGTGAGTTCTTCTAGTTTTCTGATGCGAAACTCAACACCTTGAATAGCTGAGGTCTGATTGTTTTCTTTCTGATTAATGTCTTCTACCTTCTGATACATGTTTTCTACCCTGTCAGCTGTGTTCCTGATGCGCTCGTCATTTGACATGTTTAGCTTTGTTTCTTGCTCTCGGAAGTAACCCTCCACACACTCTTCTTCAAAATCATACAGACGTTCCAAGTCATCATGATCCAAAAATAGCTTCAAGGCATTGTCATACACATCTTGGACACCACGAACTTTACGTTGGCAATATTTGAGCAACAGGAATGCATGGCATAGCACAATTAGTGGCGGAGGAAATACAGGTTTCTCTTCATACTCCATGACAACTGTAAAACGCTGGAACATCCAAACTTGATGTGACACAGCATTCACTTCATTAAAGATGTTATTGAAAACTGCAATGAGCAAATTGATGAGAAGAATATTGGCCACAAGTAGGTACATTGCCATTACTGCAGGTGTAATCCAGTGACCCATCTGACACTTTTCCAAACCAGGGTCATCACCACATGCAGGGTCAATACTATCTGCAAAAACTTCACCATACAACATGAAATATGGCTGAAAGAAGATTTCACGAACCAGAAACCAACTTGGCTCTTTGTCAGGGTAGAGGATTGATTGGCGACTTACCCCAAAACTTAACAACACCACAAGTAGGAGAACAACAAAGTAAATCATGTTCTTGACCATCTTGCCCATCATTGTGACCAGTGGCCCAAGATATTTGTTCACACCCAGGATGTTCAGTATACGAAGGTACCAGTATATAATATCAACAGAGAAAATAAGGCGACCAACTTGCATTGAGGAGAGGCGGAGACGCAGGCACAGCCCTATGAGGAAGAATATAATAGCAGCAGCATCGCAAGGGTTCCACATGTTCCACGTCCACACTGAAAGCTTGTGGCTGCAACAAAAGAAAGGATGATCAATACATGCAAAGGGTATCATACTTCACAGCATAAAGTCAAAGGAAACAGTGTCATACCTGATGGCGACTGGCTCTGAGGATACTATCTCTCTTACTTTCTCACAAGCCAATGTGCATATATAAGCAATCGTGTACAGTTCCTGCCATGAAGGTTTCACATCCGTCTTCACCAGAACCACATATGTGAAAGTTATCAAGAAGACAATGTATGCAATCTGAAATGCAATCAATAATAGTAAGGTTCAGTAGTTCAATTACATATTATAACTGAATATTTTCAGATGTTTCAACAACTAGAACATGAATAATTTTGGTAACTTCACCTCTGAATCATACAATGTTTGTCAATCGATAAACCAGTAACTACAAACCATATACACTTGATGGGTATAAAAGCTGCTACAAATGTCTATTCAGTTTATGGTTTAAGCAAAAATATATGGATCATGCCAATGAAACAGAAATTGTTCAGCAAAATATCAGAGTCACTTACAGAGTGTGCCCAAAACTTTGTTATTGGCGCAGTGTAGAACTCATATAGTTTCTTCCTGAGTCTCAAAGGTCGATTGTTTTTCCCATCAAAATAATCCAAAGGCAAATGAAAATGTTGGTTCATATCATCACCTTCAATTACAACTTTCCCATTTTCCTGAATAATAGTGTTCTTCATACCTTGAGAAATTAAAGCCTGCAACATAAGGAAAACAGTCAGGGTATCTCACAGAAAAATTACTTCCAGTCCTAGAAGATAACCCTTCACTTCATATAAACTGGTTTTGAAGCTGAGATTTTATTGTAAACACAGCATGGTACACATTTAGTGTTGGCTCACAAGCACATGCCAGTCTCCAAGTAGAGGTCAATGAAGCCCCACACTGGTTGGATGATTTCTAGTATCAACATATGTGGCCAGTGTTGACCACTCTGCCTCTGCTCCCCTAGGAAAGGTTGCAGAATCCATTCCTGGGGTGGATACACCCACAGGGTAGATTCTGTTACTCATTAGAATGGTGGTTAGCAGACAACTCTTAAACCTTGGGAAGGGGATCTTTGCTAAAGATGAAACTTTCGGTATGTTGGCACAAAAATGAGCACAAAATTCTGGCCACAGATCGAACTCAGAATCCACTAAATGACAACCCAGCATCTTAACCTTTAACCACCAGGTCTTGCAAGTCCCCTGATGCTACGCATTAGTGACTACAAACACAAGGTACACATTAAGCATGACAGTTTCATTTGGCAACTTTTCCTACTGCACTGAAAATGTTTCTCTTCCTCAGCAATGAAGAATATAAGACTGTGAACACAAATTTCTGGATTCTTTTATTCTAATCTGTCTTAACTAATATCACAACAGCCCTAATATTAAATGACAAGAAATTTTCAATTCAGTTTTGAAAGACCCACAATCAGAATTCCTGTATCAACACATTAAAACATCATTCCACCATCAATAATTGTGCTTTTCCTCCATGTGTGCCTGAAGTCCTCTGTGTGCAAGTCACTAATTCAATGACTATGTGTACATAACACTTATAAACAAGTGTAAAGTGCTTTCATACACTAATACCGCCATATAAAAATGCTATGTATTAGCAAAAATCTGAACAGTATACTACATCAGGTCTCCATAGGAAAACATGAAACAACTTATACTGGACAGACAGAACAAGATGTAATAGCTACTGACACAGCATCTGGTTCAAATGTTGCACATCAAAATTCATCTGCCTTGGATATGAAAACAATGGCAACATAAGGAATACTTAGGAAATCCCACTGAAGGTTGTCACTGTTAGACATTTTATAGCAAATATATGAGTTTGAAAACACAGCAGAATGGATCAGTCAATAAAACACATCTCAAGGATTACTCTGTCCATTGTCCAGTATTATGAACAGGACACAGGGACTGGAATTAGCTCTTTGTAAAAAAATATAAACAGAACCAATTTTAGAAATATGTTTTTTGTAATAGCAGACAATGGACAAATCCAGAAATCCAGTAATCTTAAACATAGCAGACCATTAAGATTGTCTTTTGGAACATAACACTGTTTGCCAACACTCCAGATGAACCTGCTGCCCCCAGGGTTCCTTTGAAACAATGCCAATGGACCAAGCTACAAAGCATCATATCCCAAAAGGCAGTAATCTTCCCAACCACTGCCATAAAACCCTCAAATCTTGCACAATATACCAATGTTGAAATTCTTTAAAATAAGTTAACAATTTCTTTGTTATCACAAATGAGATCCTTTCGCACAGGAATGTAACTTCATATGGTTCTCCATGTATGTGTATACATAAGTTTCCAGTCAGCAAACAAGTTGTAATATACACACACACATTCACAGATCCATTATCCACACAAGTCGGATTGAATGTGGAATTCATCAAGAACAGAACTCAATTGCAATACGCATTCAAGTCAAAGCAATAAGTTACAAAATTACATCAAATTAGAAGAAACATGATAAATAACAAAGAAATGATCATTAGCACACAATAGTTCAAAGTCACATACACATTACAAAATAATAAAACAAGTTAAACATGAACATTCATGTATCTGCTTTATAAAGTTAAGTAGAATTAAAAAAAAGGGGGGAACACAACTTGAAGTATGTATGTTGTTATGACATTTAAATATATTTTGTGGAAGTCCGCTAAATATTATAACAGATGAACAGCAGACACCTCACTGTATTGAGGAAAGTCTTACTGAAGGTATACCCAGTTTATTGTGCTGCCTTGTATTCATACTATGAACAGAGGTGTTAGTTTGACAAATATTAAGATTTTTCACTGCAAATAAACATCAAGGCATAAATATATAAACAAGGAACTGTAAGAATATCCAATTTTTTGACATCCTCTCTTCAAGAACTCCTTGGACCCAGTCTCAGCATAATCCAAATTTGTCTCTTTTTAATCATGAAAACATTTCTCATTGATGAAGATAAACCTCAGAAAATTATACCACAACTGATTTGTGAATAGAAATGCTCAAAATAAACCATTTGTAACATTTGTACATTTACAATGGGTAATAATTTTCTCAACATATAGCAAAATGAACTCAATTTTTTAAATAAATTATCTCTATGCATTTTCCAAGTTAGATGGCAGTCCATATGCATGCCTAAGAATTTTGATGTTTTAAAAGATTGTAAGAGCTCAACTGTTGTATGCAATGAGTAATGGGTAAGTCAGAAGCTTAGAAGAAACAAATTTTACAATATGTGTCTTATTTAAGTTACATACCAACTGCTTGTTTTTAAACCATTTAAAAGTACAATGTAGTACTGAATTTAATTTAGAATTTAGTTCATTAAAATCACTAGAAGAAACAAGAATATTAGTATCATCTGCACAAAGAATGGTATGAGAGACTTCGTTTATGATGCAAGGAAAATCATACATGTTGAATAGTAATGGGCCCAAAACAGATCCCTGAGGAACACCATGTCTAACTATTTCCCAGTCCAATAGAAGATTAGGTGAACTGACAAACTGCAATACAACTCTTTGTTTTCTATTATGCAATAAGAATTTAACCAATTTAATACAGTGCCTTTTACTCCACAATATTCCAACTTTAAAATCAAGAGTTCATGACCAACACAAGCAAAAGCCCTTGTTAGATTAGAATAGCCCCATTATATATCCTTTATTATTCCACACACTAAAAATCATTTCAATAAGTCTAAAGATAGTACTTTCAGTAGAAACAATGTCACAAAAACCATACTGTTCATTGGCCAGAATGTTATTACTCACCACATGATGTTTTAATCTATGGAAAATGAGCAACTCAAATATTTTACAGAAGCCAGTCAATAAACAGAAAGGTCTATAATTTGATATCTGTGATTTATCAGCTTCCTTAAAACATGGTTGTCTAACAGGATACTTTAGGAGATCTGGGCAAATACCAGCCATTAATGATTTTTGTAAATGTGAGAGTGAGATGTTTAGAAATTTGGCTACCACATAGTTTTAATTACTTATTGGATAGACCATCATAACCACATGAAGTTTTATTTTTAATGAAGATATTGTGCATATAGCCAAACAATTCTGAAAGTGCACATAATGACAATGTTAACATTCAGAACTCACAAACATAGCTGCATACATTGTTATAATAATGACTTCACCACAACACATAGACCTACCACATGTTTATGTACATATCTAAGGTGAAAGATTTATGCTGTGGCCTAACAGAAAGATCTAAATTTACTGACAGTTTAAGTTCTGACATTATATCACATCGTACAGCATGAAAAACACTATTTCCTTCGATAATATTCAATGGTTCATGCTGGAATTGTCAACTGCTTACCACAACCAATGTATGCAGCAGCATAAAATAAAAAGTTAAAATTGTGATTTCTATCCACACAACAGATTATGTCAGCTGGAAGAACTGATAAACTTTCTATTCAGAATCTGACTTATTATTTTCAAACTCAATTATCACATCAGATTTTCCTGTAAGAATTTACAAACTTCTATGCTTACTTGAAGTGTGATTAACAAGTGAGATGAAGGGAGTACGACAGGAGATTACAAAAGAAATAACAGCGGTATAATATCACAAAAATGTTACAAGTTCTTATAAGGAGAACAGCAATTATTCTTTATAAAAACAGAGACAGTGGAAGTGCAGTGTGCTGTTTGAAAAATAAAAGTGCAATACACAGAAATATGTATAACCCTCTGATACCTCCTTTTGTCAAAACTAGATCTTTTTGTAATACTGTAACATCCACAACATTGACAGGAGAGGAAAGCATAGCAAACCACAAGCATAAAAATCCATGGGTCTTCACAATGAATAACTGGTGCAACATGAAGAAGAGAACCCTCCATCCAACAACTTAACGACAAGAAATGTAGGGTTCTGTGCTAGTCCAATCTGCCCACTTCTAAACAAGCCAATGATTTAAATCACATCAAGTGCACACTTCTTTTATTCCATTTTTGTGTAAAAACAATTAGAAACACACAAGAATGTGACACACTGGTTTAGTACCTTGACACCCTGTTGGCTTGCTGGCTTGCTTCTGATGCTAAACTTTCGTGGCTTCTTCTAAAAGAAATATTTAATCTGTTTAATGCTTTTATACATGGTCATATTCAAAAGCTTGACTATTTATAATAAATATTTGTTTACATTTAGGGAAAATCACTGGTACAATACATAAATGAAAAATTGGTAGACATGCCTAAACCAATGCCCCTCTGCTTGCTTCACATACTTTGCATTTACACTACATAAGTTACTGACAAGCACACTCACAGTCCCGACCTCAGCATCTAGCATGGTACATTTCTTAGGTTACAACAGACAACTGTTTGTTGGATGGACTAAAAGATTTCCTGTACATCTGCCACAGCACATATTACAGATGTAATCACACAGGTACATGATTACTCTCCTCTGAGATGCGATAACATGTAGTCTGGTACAAAAGTTTAGCAGAAAACCAATTATCTGTGTTAGACTCTCCAGTTTTCAGATTATTCATGCACATGTGAACTAAGTTTTAATCCTCTTTATGTGCCATACTCTTCCTTTGGAGGTGGGATAGCATGGGTGGGATTTTGAGGGTCTACATAACATATTATGAAACAATACCCTTTTATTTCAGCGCTTGACAGTCAGTATTAGTGGTGGGATGTGGAGGTTTATGCCACTGGTAATGGTATACCTAATGACTTGGTATTTCACAGACATCACACTCTGAGGTTTTGTATGTTGGGTTCTCAACTAACACTGATTATTGTGAGTTCATTTCAACCAAAAACCTAAATACAGCAGAATGTGCCACACAGACAAAATGAAACTGGCACAGTCAATTTTATGTCTTGAAACCTGCACAAATACCTTTGTTGTCAGTAAGAGATCTAACATGACTATGTTCAGTTTTAATGATGACGATTACGATGATGTAATATGAAGACAAAGGGCACAAAAAAGTCACTGTCATGACAACCATTGCCCACTCCACTGTAAAAGGTCTGGCTTCAGGCTCTATAAGGCACACCTTGTGGAAGGACAGACAATCCAATGGATGTCTGGGAGCCAGCAAACTTAATTACTGAATTGTAACAACATTCATCAATTCACCCTCAAATACGCCAACTAGGAATTCTGCAGTTATCACCACACAACTCTGGATGAAATTTCCGTAACAATATTACATGTATAACTCCACAAAAAACACTGTCTTACAAAACGGTAATTATTTAGGAAGTGGTATACCTGGAAACAGGGTAGAATGTTGATGCTGCATATGACATTTTGTTTCTCAATGAATATAGGTGATGCAGCAAAATACAAAGATGACAGAACTGAATACTGCAAATACTTTTATCTCCCTAAACTGTGATGGTCTGGGAGGGTGTTGTAAAATAATGCAAAAACAATTAAATACCGTATTGTCCTATGTCAAAGTATGACATTTGGCATCCTCTGCATACCCTCAGTCATTCTAAGCAGATTAGTGGTTGATCCAAAAAGATACTCATAGTGTGTGTGTGTGTGTGTGTATGTGTATAATCTTCATGCTCTATGAATGTTCAGTTGACAATTTAAATCACTGCCATGCACTGATATTTCTATCATGGCAGGTCTTTTTCAAATGCAGCCTTCTATTATTCTCTGATCTCACAACAGAACTCTTGCTGATTGTGTCCATGCATGTTGTCTGTGTCTATTCTTTACTATTTTCCATCTTATCAGTATCATATATTTTCTTCTGATCACAGTGTCTGAGAACTGTGTTGTCTGTCCTGTATGGGATTTGAGGTTCTCACAGCACTAACAATGAAGACTGTGACCTTTTTGGACGTAATGCTGTTTAAGATGACCGCTAGGTATCAGTGTTAACGAGAAACCTACCGCCTCTATCTATATTCATGGTTACAGTGTGGTGGTATTTATGTAACACAGTGTGACAGGCTAAAATGCTACCTCGCAAGACCAACTCATCCTTTTCCAGGTAGTTTTCCCCTTTTGGACAATTAAACAGAATAATGAGGCCAACAAGTACATCACTTAAAGAAAGTTGAAAAGGCTTAATTTATTTTTAAAAATATCTCACTTCACAGGACCTAAACTTATTGGTTGAGTAATACAGATGACAGCCCATGCTATCCAATTAGTATGAAATTTATTATGTATATATATATATATATATATAAATACTACAAAATTCTTAAAATTCTAAGCTAACACTGATTATATCATTGATCAGTTAGCATGTACCATGTTAACTTTAAATTTTTGGAAAGACATGAAATCATAAACATGTCTGGATACAGTAACGATTAGTTGAACACCATCCTGTAAACTACAGGACTGTATTAAACCTTCCTTTACTTGTTTACAATGTTATTTATGACACATTTTGACTGGTTTTATTAATTACTATTGTAAGCTTGTATGAGGTAAATACAAATAATTTCAAAATGTCTGCATACATTTCTTAATGAAAATCTATCAAACCATTCACTGCTTTCACTAGAAACAATACAATGGTTTGTTTTGATGGCAGACAGACACAATCAACTTCATAATGCCATGACAATGCCCCTGCTGGCAGCAGTTCTTATTTTCTCCCCAGCCAGTCCACAAGCTTACCTCGGCATCTGGATCTGTGTTGTGATGAGAATCTGTGGGCTGCCCCTCTATGCTCTCATTTTCTTCCTCAAGACCAATCAAATGTTCCTCTTCAGTCTGGGGCATCAGCTGCAGTTCTTCTTTTGATTTAAATTCCAGTTTTGCAATGTAGAATGGACACAGCAGTCCCAGGATCACCTAGAGCACCCACATTTTGCTTTATCTATTAAATATGAATACAGATTATGTTAGAGTGATGGGCATTAACTGGCCAGTACACCATGGCTGTTTTCACTCTACTGTACATTAATGCATGAAGAATCTGCCAAGTGCAGCCACTTTATTTATTTGGAAAGAAACTTCTGACCTAGCAAGTTGGCTTATCTTTAACAAAGCTATCTAGACAGAAATGTGTTTGTGGTTTTCCTCATTACCTACAGGCAAATGTCAGGTTAAGTCTCAAATCAGGCAATGACCACTTCCACTTCTTTATTTATTAATCACACCATTATTTGACACTATGCAGGTTTAGCTATTGAAAGCTTTATTATAATATAAATAAGTGAGTAAGTTAGGTAAAGATAAAAAGTAAAGTTGTCACTGTCCACACCATGAAGGCACATACGGGAGGTATAGCTCCACTCAATCTTAATCTTGGCACCAGATTGAGATGAGTATTCAACTTTATGCCTCAGCTGCTTTAACCCCAGAAAAGAACCCTGGGTATGCCCCAGCACCAGTGTAGATGTTTTGGAAAAGAGAAAAACATAAATAAATAAATAAGTAAACTGTGTTTGTAATCTCTTTTAATTTTCTGGTACTGATATGTATGAGACATACTCAGCACCCATACTTGCTGTAGCATAAATATATGTAGTGGGTAAGAAGTAGGTGATATAATGTGGCTGTGTTTATAAACCTTGTAAAGACACTACATGGATGGTAACAGAGACAATCATTGCAGTCTTGGGTTGTCATAATGTTGTTTTATCTTCAGAGGTAATGTAACAAACAGCTAATGCAATGGGCTGATGATGTAGATGACAGGAAATGGTGAACAGGTATGGATTTGGAAGCAGACAATGAAGGCATATTTCAATGTATTCTCAGCTTTCACCTGGAAAGACTAAGAAAACCACACACATGAATTTATGCTACACATATCTGCCTGGTCAGATATTAAAAAAATAAAATAAAATAAAAAGATTCAAAGTACAATAAAATGAGCCAGTCATGTTTACATGCAAAGATGAGTGTGATTCAGTGTTTTACACAAGAATACTCCAGAAACATACAAGAAGTCACAAAACTGTGGAAGGGGAAGAGAATGGCAGCACAGCATGATACAAATCACCCATATTCTCAGATAGAGCAATTACTGCAGGGTCTGCCAACTTCCATGGTATATTAGTCGAACAATTATGAGTAAAGTAATTCAGAAAGTTTAGGGAGTCATGGCTGTTTGAATGTAACAAAAAATATGTACCACAAATAAGGGTTTTTAGTTAAAATATTCACAATGACTTCAATACAAAATTAAGCGAATGTTATTGAATAACAAAACATGCTACAAAACCGTCCAAATGTCCACCCAATTTATTACTGAAATAATATAATTAAGAATGTAGTGGTTGCTTAAAATATCATCTGTGGCAACCAAAATTCTTTGACGGAGTGCCTTTTTGTTGTTGGTTGTTTGTGCACACATTAGCTCCTTCATGAGCCCCAAGACATATACATCTGGAGGGTTTAAATTGGAGGATCTTACTAACCAAGCAAGTAATCCTCCTCATCCCATTCAATGGTTTGGATAATCATGATTATATGATCCAACACAAGTCACTGAAAATGAGGGGATGTTACATAGGTCAATGTGCAAATTTACATCAATTATGAAACATCCTTCAAATGAAGTGACAGTTCACTGTGTAGCATGACATGAGAGGTATCACTGGTCCCTCCAAGAACACATTTTACCAGACTGTTACTTTTCCAAATTTTCTAAGTTTCTTTGCAGATCTGTGCATGAAACAAAAAATAAAGTGCTACCAATTAATTGTATGTGTTTCAACTATGAACACCAGCAATGAAAGAACATACACTAAACATGTGATCATATTTTAAAAGCAACTGATGACATACACAACATATTCAATTTCCTTAAATTTTACTTGGGTATACACATATCTAATTCTGATAATAATTCCTTCAAAGCTGTACCTTCAGATTGGTATTCTTGCGAGTGCGTAAACCGCCCATCCACAGGTCTGCAAGTATGATCTGGCTGCAGGGATGTGCAAGTAAAGCCCTGTGATTGGCTGCCACTGCCAGACTCAAACAAGTTTGCCCACTCCAGTTCTGAAGTTCACATGTCAACAACTGCTGTGTCTGGTCATCATGCTGCCGGTAGCAGAAGTCCAGCAGCTCTAGAGCTGTAACAAATTCAGGTAAGTGCTTACTGTGCTTGTAGCAAGGACAGACAAACACACCTTGAGCATAACTTGCTAATATTTAAAAAGCTGTAGATGAAAAAGAAACACAGGTCTTGCAATGAACTTTTTGTCACAATTTTCAAAACAATTCAATGAAAGTGAGCAAACACGTCAGAATTGTCACGTTATGCAAAAATTTCCTAACTTAAAAAAAGCACAAAATTACTGAACCAATTATGTACACAGTAATCACAGCAAGGTTCACTGTACATGCCCATACTCAGAGGGAAGGAAAAAAACAGCAGTCCAGAGATCACTGTACTGCATGTGCTCATGTCCCCCATTTCAAATTTGAAACAGATCCACCAATTGTCATGAACCCGAGTATAAACATTAGACCAATGCAAGTCACCCCAACACCATATATTTTAATCCCCTACAATCACGACAGAGCAGACATTCCAAATGGCAAGTTGTGAACAACACCAGCGATACCCAGCATCCTCAAATGATGTATGCTTATAGATCTTAGAAAAATATGCAACAGAAGTTGGTTACATTTATATAGAATTTAAAACAATCACACAGTAAACAGGAATGCAACAAATTATTTAGCTGTTGCTTTGATGGCAGTAACTAATAATCCACTGGAGCCAAGAAAGTGAAATTCAGCTTGGAGACAGATGAAAAACATACATAAACATTATACATGAAGTAGTGTTTTTAAGTTAACAATTACAAAAATGACAAAAATGTGATCTTTTTGGATTACATGTGACAAATTTATCATACACAGTATTTGCAACAACAACAACAACAACAACAACAACAACGACGACAACGACAAAAACGACGACGATGATGACGATGGTGATGATGATGATGACGACGACGATGACAACAACGACAACAACAACCACGATGACAATGCTGGGGTGGCAACAGCCACTGCAGCAATAAGTTGTGGTGGTGGTGGTGTTGGTGGTGGTGGTGGTGGTGGTGGTGGTGGTGGTGCTGATGATGATGATATGTGTAACATGGCAAGTAGGCTTTACTCTACTCTACTCTACTCTACTCAGAACACCTTGGTCTTTAGTTTTCACTGCTGATGTCACAAATGTCACAAAGATTCATAATTTGGGTGTGTATTGTTTGCAATCATTCTTAAGCCCTTCTATACACAAAATGGCTGAATGGTAATATCTTATACTCTTATTAAATCATATCCACAAAACTGTCTCCGTTTCATTGGCCAAGATATGAACTCAGCTTACCAATGTTTTCAAATTCTTTCCCATAATTCCTCAGTTCTTCATATATCTCTGTTTCCAAGTCATCTTCAGCTGCTTCATGGGCCATAGCTTTATACAGCTTACAGGCTACCAGAGCTTTAGCTAGGGCTTCTTCACCATGTTGCCACATAAGCAAAGCCATCTGCTGCCTCTTGGTCAACACTGCCCAGGTCTGAAACAGCAAGCAAATTCTTTGGCAGATCACCCTTTTGTGACATCACTAGAATGCAGCACAAAATCAACATACAAATACTGTCAAGAGGCCTTTCAAAAATGTGAAAATTTTCAAAATATATGTAAATAATCATAACAAAACCAAAAAACATTTATTGAGAAGTTAAGACCAGATTAAATTTGAGGAATGCTTGCTACTATTTGGTCTAGAGTATGCTATCTTCAGTTTTCCTACCTAAAACAGTACAGAATGTTACAACACTATAGTCATTGGAAGTCCAAGATAATATTCTCTTAGTGCAAGCATGAAACAAGCACTCACAAGCAGTTCATTGAATGGATAATCAAACAGAGCAGTCTCCTTTGATGTTGGGAGGGTTTCTGCCAGAAGACTCAATGTCACATTTGTGTTCCCATAGTAACGGATGAAGGATGAACTGTTTCGATGAACATGTGGCGATTTCTTCATCACTTTGGCATAGATGAGGCGGAATTTGCGTCGAGTGTAAGATGACCTTAAGACAAAATAATACACCTCATGAAGTGGAGAACCACTGAGAACAGAACTATGGAAGGAGAAGAGAAAGTTACATACTTAGGAGCTTCAAGGCTTGATATTTCTAGTTTAATGTTGTTACAGGAAATAGGTAACAGAGACACAATCAGTGCAGCATGTCATGTGCAGAGGGAAACAAGAAAAGCATAAAGAATTTTTCTTGAAAACCCAAATGTGAAAAGACCATGTAGGAGACTTAGGCACAGGTGGGCAACACAAACTGGAGGAAAATTTTATGAACTGTCACCACTCACACATTCTTTTCTCCACGTTTAGTCAGAAATAGTTATACTTTTGATTTAGATTCTATAATGTACAGAGATTAATTAAAAGAAAATATTTCATAACAGGGGTGGCTCATACCTGTCTGAACTGGTGGGGCCACAAAAAAATCAGATTTACCCTCCTCACCACCACCACCACAAGAGGAAGATTTGCAGCCCTGTTTAAATGTTCAAATTTTAAAAGTGCATGTTTGACATTACACAGTGCTCTTCTTCATAACAACTTTGGCATAATTTTGTGTTCAAAAAACATCCTAAATGAAGGGCCTGCACTCCTTTGGTCTCTGGCTGAACACCTATCCAGCATGTTGGAAATACATTTCACCCTTAGGATGGAGGAGGCTTGGCTCTCCTTTACTGTCTATGGGTAGAAGAGTATAGATGGACAGGGAGACCACTGTTAACAGGTTGTTCAGTATGAATGTATATGTGTCTAAAAAGCTCTGCTTACATCACTAATTGCACCAGAATGTCAACATTGTCCACATATTTCTTTTACATTCTTTGATAATCACAAGAACAAATTCTTTATGTAAAACTGCTTCAGAAGTATGATGCTGTACTAATGATTGATTCTGATAAATCAGTTCAGTACCAGGGAGATCAAATGTTCAGACAAGCAGGGGAGAAAGAAACACATATCCAGCTTTACAATGGGCCCAAAATATGCAAGTTCATGGAAATGGAACAGATTTGCAAGTGGAAGGCATGTCAACCATTCAGTGCCACAAGCAAGTGAAAGCAATATTATATAATATTAAACCATCAAAGTACACATCAATCCTATTTATCACTTATTTAACTCCTGCATGTTTCAATCACAACCAGTCATCATCAGGGAGATCTGTAATATACACAATAACACATGTAAGGTTAGTTTGTAAAACCAACTTTACAGGGACTAAATGTATTCTTCATACATTATCAGTTCTCCAACATGTTTCAGCACACCACACGTGCCATCATCAGGCAGTCTTAGTAGTTGTTATCATAAAGCTCTCAAATTGTTTGTTGAATGTTAGTTATCATGATAAGCTTGATGATGGCACATGTGGTGTGTTGAAACATGTTGGAGAACTGAAAACATAAGAATACATTTTGTCCATACAAAGAGGGTCCTGCAAACTAATTCATCATATGACCATGGTACATACAATATCAAAATTAAAAAATTGTGAAAGGTTATTCCATCCACTGATTGTTCAAGTAACTCTGCTGGATATTTAAAGTAACTATTACGTTACCATACACACATTTAGTAACCATTATACTTGAATGTTTAACAAGCACAAAGGCACCTGCTGCCACCATAATTTACTGTTTTTTTTGTAGTGGTACATGAATAAGCATATACAGCATCATAATGTACATAGATTCACTCATTTCATACAGTTAACCAGTTTCTGTCTGTATATACACGCCTATGTGCACTGACCAGCTATTTAAACACTTACAATCATGCACTATGTTTGTTTACTCTAAAATTCAGTCTATATACTCATTATCCTGCATGGAGAGGAACAGAATATGATGAAATGCACGCCAATGATTTTATATGATGCAACACTTAAGTACATGGTGAAAGCTGCAACAATTCAAAGTGGAAGCAAGTTGAAAGGAAAATGGCACTAAACGCTAGGACCTATACAGTAATTCTTCCAAACTATGCAGCACCTCTGCAGTTTGTAAAAAACCTTTTCACACCATAGAAACATTAAAAAATTAGAAATCTATCACACAACTTCGTACAACATACTACAAGCACACACATGAGAAATTCATCAAAATATTTTTTTACACAAAATGACTGAATGTAGGTGGAGCCTGGCCAATCCAGCCCTTACAGACATACCACCCAGCTTGACGCCCAACAATGTAACACTCACAGATTTCAGTAACTTTAGCACAAATTTTGAACCAAAGTTAATTCAGACAAACAGTTAATATTCCGATTTTTTTAACAGATTCTGAACGAAATGATAACATGAATTTTCCATACCTGATTGGCTATTAATTTAACCAATAATGCCCTTGTCATTTATTGTAAACAAAACTTGCCAATACTACAGATATCATAGTAACCTGTAAGCTCCACCCATCAGTTTGTTGATGACCAATCCAATGTCATGCAGTGTGTACATATAACCTCGGGGAATATGAGGTCGAACGTCTCTCAGAATGTAGCCCAAGGTGTTTGAAGGTCCTTGTTTCTGCAATCACATAATCAACACTGATTAGAATAAAAGCCTTTCAATTGCACCATAATCACTGACTCTCTTCCCCACTCATATAAACCCCCTCTGCAAGAAACGTCCTTCTGGAACACAGATTTTTCAGGTGCACTTTCATTATATCTTGAGAATACTGACATTCACAAAATGTTCCGTACTTAACCATAAACAGATATTCCATTACACACTGTTATAGTGTAATGTCATGTTGATGAAAATTTTAAATTCACAAAGTAAATCAAAGTAAAGATACTGTTTCATGATTCATTCATGTGATAAAAATTTTAAGTGAAATTGTTCTGTTTCCTGCTTGTTACCATGGATCCTACAGAAAAATATCCAAGAATAATAAATGGACACCATACTCTTGCAACCATGGCTGACAATGCTCTATGCCAAGTCTTTGGTTGAGTTTGTAAGCAAACTGTGATTAATTTCCATGTGCTTCTTCTTTAAAATTATTGCAACTGAACCCTGTGCAACTGACACAGAACACAAACATAGAGAATAGGTCCTTCTGCTTGTATTATTATCAATTGGATTAAGAAGGTTTAATTCAATAAAGTGACATAAATGTCTTACAATGTATTCTAGAATATGCACAATGAAACAGAAAGAGGCAAATGCACCATCAGGCAACACTTGAAAGATGAGTTTCACTTATGCATAAAACTAGGCTGGTGCATGTAATGCATTGTGAATGAAATCTGTAACAACCAGTGACACCAAGTTTCTTGAAATGGTGAGTTTCATAAAAAAAAAAAAAAAAAAGTATTTTTAGAAATATCTGCAACTTTTGCCAAAAACATCTGAAAAAAAAACCAAAAAAAGAATTAAGAACTTAA
>Ga0136643_10000700_pt1 | contig 37918 bp, 18 predicted proteins | sample TergutLab28metaG_FD_96883 | JGI IMG/M metagenome (GOLD analysis project Ga0136643, IMG submission 96883) | Labiotermes labralis P1 segment gut microbial communities from Petit-Saut dam, French Guiana - Lab288 P1 (version 3) (version 3) | ecosystem: Host-associated > Arthropoda: Insects >...
GAAGATGGACGTATTAACGTCTGAAACATGTTGAGCAATATATAATAAAGCAAGTGTCATCTAGTTGGTCAACCTTTATTCAAATATCAAGATGATGCACGGTCCAATACGCATAAGTTTGTATAGCTTGTCTAATACATGTTTCAGAGTTGTATTGAGAGAAGCGCTGACATTAAAAGACGAAATAAATCCGATTTCAGCTTTTTCTGACTACAGTAAAATTTTCATTTGTATTCGCGTGGAGTGATGGATACCTTGAATTATGTATTTTCTTCAATTCCAAAATGCAATTAGTTTGTTTAATTGTTTCGGGAATTGCAGGAGTTAAAAAATTTAACTGAACAGAGAATATCCCCTTCATACTGTTGTCCTAATTCTACTGGAAACATGTTTGATAGTATTGAGTTACGCTCAGAAATGCACATCGAACATACACGTCAAGCGACCGTTAAAGTTGCCAGATCTAAATGAAAATTTGAAAGACATAAGGCACTGCTTGCAGTTTCCCAGTGTAAAATTTTGGAATATTTGCTCAGAGTTTCTTTTATTTCCATGTGCGTGCAGACGGACGGACGGACGAAGAATGTAACTTTAATGGATTTTCTGTATGAATTGGAAAACACCTAATAATCGTTATGTAGAGAGGAAAAACAGGTGTTGATTGAGACATGCAATGATCTAACAGTCCTTCAGTAAATTTAAAAAAAAAAACAGCATCGCACGATCCCAGAGATAACAAACTGTCCTGAATTCACGTACACACATCTCTAAAATTCTTTATCTTTATGAAACTTATATATGCAAAATAAGAACTCTTTGCTTAGGATCTGCATAAAATTGCAATCTCTTTCCGAAGTCGTGTGTTTCATCGTTGATATGCATCCAGCATGTTTGCGGCAAGTAGCAATGTTAATACTGCTGTAAAAACATTTTATAATTTGCGCGCGTGAAATGTATCTCTAACTATTATAATTTTCTCCGAGGAGCCCAATTTTTCACGAACTCCAATCCAGAAGGCACTGTGCCTAATGTAACTTATTAAACAAACTGGTGGTAATGTTTCCCACATATGTTATGGCATGTGCTTCTAGTTTCAGTGTTTGTGTATATGTAATAATAAGACCGAATTCTCGTTCAAGTGCTCTTCACGTACGAGTAGTTTTAAACAAAGGTAAATTCTGTGTCTTTTCTTGCACGCTGAAATTCATGAAACGTACCTATAGTAAAGTGACAAGCAGCAGAACGTAAAAACATGGATGCTATGAAAATAGCCAAAACTGGCTTAGGTTGGAGCCCTGTGAAGTTGTTTTATTTAATGATGGTAATCTTTGTTTTGTCGTTCAAAATAATATACATATTGTATGATTTTATATTTGACGTTGTAATTATTGTTTAAGAAAAATGGAAGAATTAAAGGGACGTGCAACAGCATTCACGTGGTGCATTTAAAATTACTATTCCAATATTATCCAGGATGAACTGCTGAAACAAGAAAAGGTATCACAGGATACATGGCATCATGCCTAAATTCGAACAAACCTGAAGGCGGGAGTGATTTTCATCTCTGCACTAACTTATCTTAACGATTTAGTCTTTGAAGATGTAAATTACATTGTACTCAAAATTTTCAGTATAATTGCATTTGGATCTTCCAAAACTCATTCCAAGTTTTTTATGTTTATCACACGTAGTATCCATTGCAACAATGAAGGAATTAAAAACCGTCAAACACAACAATAGTACATCATATCCTTTATTATTACAACATTCCACCGATGGTATCCTGTCTTTGTTCAGCTGGTGGGGTTGGCGTGTTCAAAGGTTGCGTTGAGCTACGCTGACGGTAGCGCAGCTACTGGCAAGGCTTCCCATGCCGGATGGGTCAAAGAAGGTTATTCAGACGTAAAGGGATCTCCTGCTCCTCCAAGTTGAGGGTTGGGGATTGGGCGTGAGGCTGACTTCACTCGATAAAAAAGTTTAAGTTGAGAAAACCTCAGAGATGCCTCGGAGGAGATTGATACATAAATGGAAAGAATTTGACTTTGGTACATGGAAAGTCCGAAAACTTTACAGAACTGGAGCACTGATATTCTTGCTGTCACAACTAAAACAGTATCGCTTGACGTAACAGCATTATAGGAAACAACGTGACAGGGGATGGAGTTAATGGACATGAAATGACACATGGTTTTACGGAGATAAAGAAAAAAGCACCCAAGCGTTTGGGGTGGCATTTGTATTATAAGCATACATATAATAACAAATTTTATTATCATTGTATTAATAACACTGTTTTTTTACATATTTTAACCAAAACCTGCACTACTGACATGTACGTGTTTGTAAAACTATTTAGTGCTGTACATTTTAATGCTATTTGGTGTAAGCTCCGTGAAGATGGCGATTACACCGAAACATGTAGGAACTGAGTAATAGAAAGAATCTATAGATTGTAGAATTGTGCATTTGTCTGTGTTTCCAGAATTGTAATATATCGCAAGGCCGGAATGAGCATTGTATCGGTATAGATTAGCTGTGTTTGGTGGAATTTAATTCATTTATTATCTCATTGCATGGATTAAGTAATGAAGTTGTTTCTTCCTGTTTAGTAACTGAAGTAGGCATATTTGCAAACTTACGTCCACTGGTTTCCAGACACTCTGTATGGTAATATTGTAGTGCCCTACAACAACAAAAAAACGAATGGAGTATGTCCAGTTGGGTATACTTTCAACAATCTTAGTGGTAGGTTCATTTAGTGTTTATTACTTAAATACGATTCTCTGAGTGAAGTTAGTTTTGTTTCTTATGGCTGTCTGTATAATAATTTACGGGCCGGTACTTTCTGTTCCGTCAGCCAACCAATTAGCTGTGACATTTCATGACAGCCCAACGGCAATGCTTTGAGCTCCACTGATTGAATCGAAGGAAATATATTAGCTACGATACATTTTCAACGTCACGCCAAGAGGCGACATTACTGCCAAGGCTGCAAAAACTACAAAGAAACGACAGGCTCAAGATTTCACAGCAGATGACAGAACCGGATGTTTCTGAGGTGAATGTATGTCCGTCCGTTACTACATATCACAACCTTGATGCTGTAATGAACGTTAAAACCGGATGTTTACCAACATTCTGAAACAAGTATAACTCCAAGTACAGTGACATGAAAATATACAGTATAGACGTATTAAATATGAATATCAAAGTACTCTAGTCATCCACCTGAACTGGAGATGACGCTCTGACCACTGATTCCACGGAATGGCTATTTATTAGCCATCTTACCCTAATTTTTATATGTCGTATGCTTATACGTATTTTGAATATGTTGATGAGACCTTATACCATGTATGGTGATTTGAGGCCTGATATTGTACTTGGTGTCTGGAGAAATCCTACTGTTTTGTACCCTCTTGAGATCTTATAACTTGTATAGTGTTTTGAGGCACATTATATGTGGTGTTGTGAGACCGTACACTATATATAGATATGTGTGTGTGTACTTTTTTTTGTCTTGAGAACTTATAGTCTGCATGGTGCCCTGAGGCTTCCTTGTATGATGTTTAGAGACCTTATACCCGCTTTGATGTCTTAGGACCTTTTACTATGGATGGTGTCTAGGTACTTGTGGTTTATGTAAGGAGGTTGTCAGTACCTCCGCGTTGTCTGCGTAACGTCAAATAATAAATTGGAAACGACGCAGAAGAAAGGTTTACTGTCCTAATTGTACACCCTATTTCGGTATTTAACGGGGACTCTGCAGCACTACGAAGTAGATAATCGATGACGGACAGATTTTCGAACCAGGTAACTACTGCACAAAAGTTAGCTGTCTTACTCTTTAACTGCCTTTCTCGATGCACAGGTTACTGCAGGCCCGTTGGAGCAGAGTATTCCTTGAGCAGCTAATAGTAATCCAGACACTCGGTTAAGTTTCCAACCTTTATTTAAATTGAAGTTTCATCACCGCATTCACAAAATCCCTAAATGGACACTGTCATGAGCCAGATCATTACACGACTTTGCTCTGTCGTTGTGTGCGTGGTTCCCGATTTTTTACGAAGGGCATTACATTCTTTCTCAGCGCCAGAAACCACTTGCGTCTGCGACACAGCGTCACAAATATTCGTACTGCTTGGTCTCGGGAGAAGCAGTCGCTACGTGCCTTCAAAGCATCGGGAACCACACATAAGTCATAGTGTAGTATCTCAGAAGACCTGAATTCAAAGCAATACCGCTGTGAGAACCTGTCTCAAATGAATTTAGTCCACATACTTTTCCTTAAGTCATGTACGGTAATATTAAATTTTTCCCCCATTTACTGCTATGTCTTCCCACCAATATTTTCTACTTTTGAGGCTTTCTGACTGATCTCTCATATATGCAAAGTCGGCCTCTGCCCCATCCATTTAATCTTCCTTGATTTGATCACGATATAAATATTTCGTACAAAGTACACATTTTGGCGCTTCCATTATGCACAGTTCGAAACCTCCCGTTATTTCCTCCACATCTAGGAGATATTTCTTCTTCAGCTGGTATACAAATAGGTCCTAAAACCCCAAACCTACTTCGTGTACCTTCGAACTGTCCGCAATTTGTCGTGTTAAACTGTAATATATTCCTTGTTGAAGGCAGACTTTCCATCCGAACTAAATATTTGTGGAAACGTACTGTTTAGGTAATTAACATGTTTGGATTTATGAAATTGGGAATAATCTCCGATTTGCAATCAAGTTAACCAGTTGCATACGATGAGACTGTTGCAAATGCCAGAATTTACTTAGAGTAAAATTTTGATGATGATATGTATGATTGATAAAATATGACTCTTAATTTGAGCGATACCATCCCGTTGTGTACGTATAACTAATTTATTGTAATGTGCCGTCGTTACGCAACATATAAAACAGTTGTAAGTGTTGTGTAAAGCCCACAATTATGATTACACCATAATATTAAAAAAACAGCTTACAATGGCTATGGTATCAAAAAACTGTTAGTAACTTAGCCAGTTTTAACCGATACTAACGTGAACGATCGCCCCCACGCACGTCTTATATATCTACACAACCCAAACTGTTACTACATACGGCGGCACGACGTACCTCCGTCCCTGCAAGTGAAATTAAAATCACATATAATTTTATAAGCAATTTTAGATTCAATAGTTTTTTAATAATTAATATAGCCTCTAGAAGCTTCAAGTTTAATGTAAACAATGGGATCCGATTGGTAAAACTAATGAATGTACCTTAATTAACAATATTTCTTTGTTGGCCTGATGATGGCCGGGTAACGGCCGAAACATGTAGCTGAGCTTAACTACTTGTAAAATTACAAATGTTTTATACGTTGTGTAACGACGGCACATTACAATAAATTAGTTAAAATACGACTTCGGCGAAACCTCGAATCGTCTCCCGTCAAGGTTGGCGGATCCATTAGGCTGTACCGGAATGGGTGATATTATGATCTGAATAAAATATGGTACATGCGAGCAAACTAGTTGAACTGGATTCCTGTTACAGCCATTTCAAGAGATCCAATGGTGCACTTGGGATGGCAAGTTGTGACCACATTGCACAGCTAATATCTTATCGGGTTTATAGAACACGAAATAGAAATAATAATTTCCTTTGCAATTAATTCGTAACGGACATCGTAAAAGAATAAAACGTTAAGAAAAATCAGACAACGTAAGTCATAAATCAAAACGGGTTACTTTTTCCCTCTTCGGTGTACCAATTTACGCGTTGCATTTAGAACGAAAAGCATTATCCAGTACCATCCAGGGCTTAAAATTTCTATCAACAGAGTAGATAAATTCCGTTGTAGCGGAGCATTCCAGTTAACGTGTCTCCACTTGTAAAATGACATACACGGGTCAAACTGGAGATATTCTAAAAATGATATAAAGAATACTCACATTCATTCAGAAATAATAAGTCCATATTTGTCCAACATTTATTTGAAACTGGTCACTAATTTGGCAAAATTAACGATATAATGGATATTCTTTTTTTCTATAAGAAAGTGAAATGGACCAAACACAGTACGAAATTTCTGCATTTATAAAGAGACCGCGATGGAAAATAAATTAAATGACAGACACACGGGTACATATAATAAATGTTTTGAAATTCTGTTGATAAGAGAAGGCCATTTGACTAAGGTACCGTCATTATTGCAGCCTTCCTCTGCACCGTAACAGTAGAAAACATTTAACAGAAATAAGCAGAAGCAATAACGCGGAACTATGTAATAACCTTATAACACGATATATTTAGTGCAGTTTATTCGAATATTTGTACATGCTCTACAAAATGTAAATAATATTATATCCATAATTTAATATTTTTATACTTCAATATTAACTCAAAATTTTAAATAACTTTTAATACTAATATTCATATTTAAAGAACACGTAATATTTTCGCGTTCTATTTTTAAATTTTTTACTTTTATTTTCTCAAAACACACGATTTTTTTTATAATTTTGGAGATTCCATTCATTCTAATGTAGGCTGCTGTCACGTTACTGCTTTATCTCTACGAGACCCACACGTCGAATTTGTGTCAGAATTCAGGGAACAATAAAGACATACAACTGCACTTCTTGCACACCGTGTTCTCATCCAGATTTGATCCAGTATTTGTCTTTTCACCTTCAATTTTATATTAGATATTTATATATAAGAAGACGTTCCACCCCTGATGATCCATCATTCTTCATGTACATTTAAACGGGTTTATACATTTAACATGTATTTTTAGTGTTAAAGGTGAAATCTTATGCACTATACAAATTTTCCTGTATCAGAGTTCATGAAAGGCCTGATGAGGGTTCGCAGTTCGAGCCGAAATATGTAGCTATGACCAAACTGATAAAACTGAGAAGCGCCAAAATGTGTACTCTGAACGAAATATTTATATCGTGATCAAATCAAGGAAGATTAAATGGACGGGGCATACACAGCATGTGATATTATTTTGAAATAGGCCTACTCATTAACCACACCTACGTGTATATTTCTTTGTCTCTGTCTCTGTATATGTTATACTAGCCTTATAATTGAACAACCAGTAATGAAACAGGGGGAGGGATTTTCATCATGTTAATGTAACATTTTAATTTTATGCCTTTATGCTTAGAACGAGGGGGTGCTGATAAATCCTTAGCCCGACTTACTTCCCGATGTCGTAGGACGGAATCGATAGTGTCGTTGGAAAGAAGGGTCTGTTCATGTGTCGAATTGCAAGTCTTCTTACAGAAGCTGAAAGTATGCAAGTCAGGCGACTCGCGCGATTTCAACAACATGCAGACGCGAGCTGTTATTAAGTTTTTTTTCCTGCAAGACAAGGCGCCAAAAAAAAATTCACGCCATTCTGACAGAAACATTAGGGGAACAAGCACCATCGTATGCCACCGTCAAAAACAGGGTGGTCCAGTTTAAACGTGGTGATTTTTCCGCCTGTGATGCGCCTCGCCCTGGCCGACCCAAAACAGTGGCCACCCAGGAGATTATTGATCAAATTCACGACCTAATCTAGGAAGACCGCCGGATTTCGGCTAAATCAATAGCTTAGCAGCTGGACATCTCACGTGAGCGGGTTGGCGGGTTGGGTCCATCATTCATGAAGATTTGGACATGCGGAAGGTCTCCGCGAAGTGGTTCCCGAAATGCCTGAACGCGGATCAAAAACGACAACGGCGCCATTCGTCTGTGCAAATTTGTAAATTTTTCGGCGCGATCCAAACGATCTCCTGTCGCGTTTGGTGACCATGGACGAAACCTGGTTATATCACTATGACCCGGAGACAACGCAACAATTAATGGAGTGGCGGCATAGCGGCTCACCCCGCCCAAAAGAATTCCTAGTGCGAAATTCCGCTGGAAAAGTTCTCGCCTCGATTTTTTGGGATCAAAACGGGATCCTCCTCATTGATTATCTTCCAAAGGGCAAAACTATCAACGCGGAGTATCACTTATCTCTGCTGGTGCAATTGAAGAACATTTTGAAGGAAAAACGCCGCGGGAAGATCACCAAGGGGGTGTGGTTCTTGCACTACAATGCCTCGGCTCACCGGGCACTTGCAACCCAGAAGAAACTGATCTACCTGGACTTCCAATGTCTTGATCACCCACCCTATTCTCCGGATCTAGCCCCGTGGGACTACTTCCTGATCCCTGGATTGAAGAAAGAATTGAAAGGTCGCTATTTTTCGTCCGACGTGGAGGCCATTACTGCCGCGGAGACCTGGTTGGACGGACAAACATCTGAATTTTTTTGAGTGGCTTGAAAAAGTTAAAGCAACGGGCTAAGAAGTATATTGAGCTTCGTGAGGAGTATGTTGAATAAATCCTGAGTTTGGTCGCTGTAGCTTGCTTCCTTTCTCGTCGGGCTAAGGACTTGTCAGCATCCCCTCGTAAAGTTGGTCCCAGTGGCCGGGCGGTCTAATGCGACTGCTGTGGTCCCTCGCTTGCTAGTATTGTGGGTTCGAGTAGCGCCGTTGGCATGGATGTTTGTCTCTTGTGGTTGTTGGGTTTTGTCAGGTAGAGGTCTCTGAGACAGGCCAATCACTCGTCTAGAGAAGTCCTACAGTGTGTGACGTGTCCAGTGGGTCTGGTCGTGAAGCCACGGAAAGGGAGGCCGTGACCCGGAATCGGGTCGAAGAGCCACAGAAAAAAAGCCCAATAAATACTGTTTTATGATTTCGTAAGTTGCGTTGACAACTCAGTACTCCGAGTCAGTAGTTTTCCGCATTTAAGACTTCTACACCATATACTTGAAATCAGCATTGTTTTTAACAGACACGAGGCAACTCAGTTTCAACAAATTCTGCAAAAATGATGATCGCTTTCTAATTTATTTTAAAGGAAATATATATTTTTCGGAGTGGCCATAAAAGTGTTACTGCACATTATGTGGACTGTCTAGCCCTGCAAGTCCCGAGCTCAAACCCAGGTTGTTGTCTAGGATGATCGTAAAATTTGCATTTTGTTTGTCTTTTATAAGGACATAGTCCAACCATTAGCGGCCACAATGGATAAGCCACGACCGTCTGTAACTAATGGTTTTTGTTATTCGGGTACCTGCGGGTAATTAATTGCCATGAGCAGGGATATTATGGCATTTTGAGCTAGAGTTCCCTGTCAATAATCAATTACGGCTTGACTTAGTAAATTTATTTGTAACCTCTCAGATAGACAATTTATAAGGCACTTTGAGAGTTTTTTTTACGCGCAAAATAGTGAGAGCATCCGCACACATTTGTGCGCTGTGCTTCGGTGAGATACAACAAGGGTTAAAGAACGTACATAATCGTGTAGTCTTACGATGTTTCGTTTTCTTTTAACCTACAATCGCACATGGTAGAGTAACATAAGGGACTGAAGCGGAGATCATAATTCGTTGTGATGAAATACTGTACTGGTTTTGGGGTGGAATAAATACTAATTGACAATCCGCACCGCACTTACACACTGTCCTAGTCCACTGTCCGTCGCAGTTAAACACACGCTAGGCTGCCTGAGAAACTCTCATGCTCCGGCTGAGCGCTACCGGCACGTAATTGTCGTTTTGTGACTTTAATTTTATTCATTTACCCAGGCGATGTCGACCCTGTTTGTATGGCTACAACTCCAAAGTAACAAATCAACAGTAACCAATTGGCAATGTCGAAGACACAGTATATATCGCGAATGTGACTATACAGTGCCACAGACGCTAATAGCTTTTACAGGATTTCTACACAAGTAATCACGTTTTTTACGGAATCAGTAATATTCGGAAATAAACTGATGCCTTGTTGTTCCTGTCGTCGTCGTTGTTTGTTCATTCAACGTTTTAGCATCTGAATTTAAATGGCGACAGTCCGCCTTCGCGTACGGCATTCTTATCGCTGGCCATTGAAAGTTCTGCGTGTGGTTTACAAAAGCAGTTAATATTTCATGAATCAAACAAGACTAAAGGATACAAGTGGAATGTTGTGGGAAATAAGACAGAGATATTTGTGTAGCTTAGAAGATACAATAAATGTTATAAGTTTCTAAATACCTAAAATAAAGTTCTTGACGATGCAATAATTTCATTTGTTCTATTTATATTGCAGTTAGCCTCAGCTTTGCTCATGGAGGTCACATGTGATGCATTACTACGCAGGTTATCTGAGAGCACGCAATTGTGGCTGCTATAGCTTTCTATCTTTGTCAAGCCCATGCGTCTGTCCTTCTCAATAAAGAAGCAGACTTCAATGCATGACCGTGCTAACCAATTACAGCGACAATGAAATATTGTCTTTTTTTTTTTTTGGAATGAAAAGGAAGGGTCAGGAAAAGCACAAAAGTCTGACAATTAAAAATTAATCGAAGAAGATATTTTTGGTAAAGGAATTTGAGACAAATTACATCCAAATATAATAAAGAGCACTTTCCTTTTTTGTATCAGCTTGCAGACAGTTTGGGTTTAGTTCATTGTAACTCCACCTGCCAACTCTGTTGCAGTGAGATGTGTGTGACCAAGACCAATACCCAGAAAAGGTAAACACAGCTTATTAGTAACTCGAGCCTTCCTTCAGTTACTCTAAACCATACAGGCTGCTGATGAAACGGTTATCATCAGCTGCCCACACCACTTATATAGAGTAAGTCAAAAGTAACTGCTGTGGGAAATGAGCATACTCATATCTTATAATAAAAGACATTTCTTATATTTACTGTAGTTACACGTATGTTATAAGGGGCCACTCACGTGCCTGTACAGATGCACGTACATGTTGGATCTTTGTTTTTTAAAAAAAGGTAACCATTCAGTCTGACGGATATTCCTGATGAATGCTTTATAGGTGCAAAGCGACCTTTGGGCCCTTCTACAATTGCTCTCATAACTTCTCACTGCAAAACAAGCCCGCTGTTCCGGCAGGAAAATCTCGTTTTTGAAATGGAAGCCACTTCGCAATGAATTGCTTTCCACTTTTTGTCGCCGGAATGGATACGTAGAAACCCGGTCAGATTTTGCGAAGCAGTCAGCAATTAGGCTGGCACTAGAACACATGCCAAAACTTACTGACCCATGAAAAATAAAGAACACAGCTAGCCACATTACCCCGACTCATAGATTCATTAAATGGGTTCATTCCAGGGAGTAAAGCGACTGGAGCGTTAAGCTGGCCAAAAATTATATTTATTGCGTAGTTAAAGAATGACTGAAGATACACTTCATTTCTCTGTATGTTTTCATGGCGTTGAGACAAAATATTTAAATGGCAGGGGCTCTGGCTGTCCTACATATAGGACGCTCGAATCAGGCGGGGTTTTAAATGCCCTCCTATACTTAGGATGCACGGGCACTAAAGACTAAATTGTTTTCCATTGCTAAAACTATGTAATGTGTAATAGCAGGAAGACCAGTAAAATCCAAAAAAGAAAGGCTGTGAAAGGAAGATCTAATACGTTAGGTTACTCCATTTGTTTTAGAAATTTACGTGGTTAGACTTCGGTAACCACGAGAAGACCCTCAAGATAGCCAGTCTCCGGCGTATTAAATCAGCATCTCTCGAAGAAAGGCACGCTTGTTAAGCTTTCGACCACGAATAGACCACGACCCAAATACTTACTACTACTACTACTACTTACAACAACAACAACTACTACTACTACTACTACTACTACTACTATTACTACTACTATTACTACTACTACTACTGCTGCTACTACAAACAGCACAACCATTACTGCTATTCGATATTCATTAAGTCTAACTAAGAATTAAAGGTATAATATTCAGAGAGCGAATTTTGGACTGGATCGTTTTTGTTCAACTTTTTAAGAAAATAATTCCCTCTTCAACTGTAATTAACTTTGATCAGAACACATAAAACTACAAAAATGTGCAGCTAAGACGAAAAGTGTACGCCTGTTAAAACTGATCGTCTATCGCATTTAATTTGCAAGAATTAAACGCGGTTATATTTTAATCTGTATGTTGAACCTGATCTGTTCTCAGGGCAGTTATCAGCCGTAATAACAAAGCCTACGTCACGCGTACTGGGGCGACATCAAGAGCCGATCAGCTTGTAGCGGCTGTCCATTATAATTGGCCATTACTCAGTAGCAAATGATGACCGCAGTGTGTACGCTACCTAGGGGTCAATGTCTGCGGGAATGGCGTCTTATTAATTTGATACAATAAGAATGTATCAAGCCAGGGGCTACATCGCACTCGTATCTCATTTAGCTTTTATTTAGTGTACGAAGAGGGGCATCGAATTCAGATTCACGATAATTTATTTTCCTTATCCAAGAAGTGATTCTCTTCAGGGAAACGTAGCGCCGTGTCATGTACGTATGTTTTGGGTTTGGAAATAAAGATTGACAAATTAATAACAACCGTAGAAAGAACCAAGTGGTTACTTTCATATTGCGGCCGCTTTACCTCAGTATGATAGATGTCTGTGTGACGCCGTGTAATTTTTTAAGTAGGTAACAACATTTCGGAGGAAAATATTGCGTCTATTTTTAATGTAGACAACACCTGCACGCTGAAAACAGTCAGTGTATGTCTTCGAAACTTTTGACTCCACCGACCAGGCCCCATGCTGTCGAAACACGGAATTCCATAATACAAATCTTCACGACTGTAATACCTTAACATTTTTATATTTTGCCTATTTTTATACTCCTGAACCTCATGGACGGACAATACCCATTCTCCTTTACAGTGAGTAATGGGGCTTCTTCAAAGGTAAAGCGGTCGGTGCGTGAGGCAAACTACTCACCTCCATCGACAGTCGACTTTAAGAATACGCGGACCTATATCTTCACTCCCACGCTTGTGTTCTTGGCGTGCACAGGGAAACACTAAGCGACATTATTTTACTTTATCCTGTTGCCTTACGGTGAGAGTCCAAATGTGGGGTATGTACAAAACAACATATAAAATTAAAATTTTTTACTTTGTAATGCACAGGTTTTAGATAGTATAAGAAAAAGCAAATTATTTTAAAAATTTGTTACATAATGTAAGAAAATCATATTTAGGATTGTATGAGACTGAACAGTTTAGGTACAATTCCATTTTCCTACTTGAAAAAATCTCAGTTTAACCCTTTAAACGCCGAGTTAAATTCCATCTGCCATCTGCTGGCATTATTAAGAGCTCACCATATTTTCCACGTTAGCGGGTTAAGGGTTAAACTTTCGATCTAGAAATCGGTAAACCTCACATATTTTTGTAGTTTTGTTGAGTCCCTCAAGTCACTTAAGGATCGTAAGTCCTGTCTAAAACTGGACCTTAACTACTTCATTCCATCTGCGTTCCAATTCAACTTTCTTTCTCAACCTACAATGCATGTTGTATAACCTAATCCATTTAGCGAAGGCATCATTTGGAAAATCATAAATCAATGAGTGTGTTATTAACGTTACCCAAATTCCGTGCAATTGATTGACTATGGAGTGTTTAATCCAACTAATTTCACGTGTAAACAAAAATATTTGTTATTTTGTGCTGCTCCTTCTACATGTTTCAGCCCTACAAGCCATCTTCAGGGAAGTCATTTACAAAGGAATGCGTGTTTATAAATGCATTCCTTTGTAAAGGACCTCCCTGCTGATATCCTATTGGGGTCGTTACATGTAGGAACAATATCTCAAAATAACAAACATTTATGTTTACATGTGCAGTTAGTGGGTTTAATGACTGAATAGACAAGGAGTGTGTATTCGTATGGGCTTGACACACGCGTACTGTCATGGCGGTATTGTAAGAATGATGTATAAAATCACGACCAGAATTTGTAGGTATGATAAGGACGTGAAGGTGTGTGTGAGTTTGGTGTGGTGTGGTGCAGTGTCTTCTGACGGAAAAGATTTGAAACTGTTTGCGGCACAGTGTCTTTGGATAGTAAAGATGTGAAGCTGTATGTGGCACAGTATCTTGTGATAGTAAAGACGTGAATCTGTGTGTGGCCCAGCGTGCTTTGCAGTAAATAAGTGAAACAGTGTGTGTGTGTGTGTGTGGCACCGTATCGTGTGATCGTAAAGCCGTGGATCTGTGTGTGGCACAGTGTGTTTTTAGTAATTTGGCACAGTGTGTTTTTAGTAATTAAGTGAAGCAGCGTTTGGCAAAGTGTCTTTTGATAGTAAAGACGTAAAGCTGTGTGTGATACAGTGTTTGGTGTTAGTAATCCGATCTGAATAATCTGACGTTTAAGCAAGTGCTATTGCTCACACTGTTCAAGGACGAGCAGTCCACTTTCATATCCCTCAGTCACGTTCAATTTTTCATCAGGAGCAGAAATATGGAGTAGGAGTCATATTCTCTCGGGCACCCCGTTCCGCCAATTACTATTCATGAATATTAATAAGAACACAGGTTGCAAGACACGCGGTCGACTTGATAAAACACATGCCTTCTGTTCACGAAGAGCCTTAAGTCTTGGTTATGAAGAGAAAGAGATTAGTACAATTATAGCCCCAGATTTTTCTAATAGAATTTTATTTGCGCTAATGGAAATCCATATACGTTTATTCCATCGCTTATTTCAATGATAGATCCATTCATATTTATTGTCAAGGTAAAAGAAAGCAAAAGTTGATACATTGCAGAGGTTAAAGGTTCCCGCTTACAAAACTCCGCTGCTCAGGTGTTGCAGTAGAAAAAGTAGCTCCCTCATTCGGAAGCCACATATAGTGGTCATGTGAGCTATTCGAATGCAGTTGGAAAGCAGATTGGTTCTTAGACGGTTTGTAATGGACACGTATGAAGTGCTGTTCTGAGATTGTGTAAGGGTTTTATATTACTTGCTTAGTGTGTTATGTTATGTTTAACAATGTTGACAGTAGCTCAGGCTACACGTATATCATCGAGTGCTGGGACGCTTAATGAATGTAGAAATGAAAGAAATGCAAAAAGCGGTCATGCCCTTTTAAAAGTACCATCTCGACAAAAAGTTTTATGAATTTGATTAAGACCACAGGAAACTTTCTAAGGAGAATCTTATGTTTATTGGACCGTGCAACATTGTGATAGTTGAAGAATAAAAGCCCAGCTTGATGTCACTTGCTATTTTATTTCACTTCTTATGTACTCAACATGTTTCGGACATTAATATATCTATCATCAGGAGCTTGCGACTGTGCTGTTGAATTAGCATATCCGTCGTTTTTTTCGCGGTTCGTTGTGGGTGGTGCGGCTGGTTTGGAGTGGTGTCCGCTTCAGCCTGCAACACGGACACCACTCAAACCCAGCCGTACCAAATCTTCAACCCACAACGAACCGCGAACAAAACGACGGATGTGGCAATTCAACAGCACAGTCGCAAGCTCCTGATGATAGATATATTAATGTCCGAAACATGTTGAGTACATAAGAAGTGAAATAAAATAGCAAGTGACATAATGTTGGTCTTTTATTCTTCAACTATTTCCACGGAGAGTCTGTATCCCAGCAAAGTTTGGAATGAGGCATGCCTCCCATGTACAAAGCAAAAGCTTTATTATCTGAGTCCAGTTTCTTTGTTATTGTAACGGTACGTTATGTCATGGAAGCCTGGGTCGGCTAGTTACGCGAAACCCATACCGATTTTTTAAAAGCCTTTCTGTTTCCATCTACGTATTGGAATGTGCTACATGATTCTGACATTCATTCCGCGGGTTTACCCAATCACATCACTCTGAAGACGTACACAAGCCGGTAAGGCAAAGCGTGATTTCAGGCTTGCGCCGCGGTCTGAGTGAGATCGTCGTTCTGCGTGGATGCTAGACAGTCTTGGTAGGTAGTTAGGTAACGAAGTTTTTTCATCCGAATTTAATTTCTTTGCACGAACGGGAATCGAACTTTTTTAAATGAATTATCGTCCCCCAACTCAGTACTACATAAGCTGTGAAGTTGAGTGACTTGGTTAAATAAGGTAACAGCTGCACTGAGATGTTGCTGATTATCATCATAGGAGACGCCACAGTGAATGGAAGTTTAGGGTGTGAACTTGCCTTCTCTCTTGCAGTAAATCACCACAGTGTGAAATCTCGGAGGCGGCATTCATACTGCTTCTATCTCTGAATCAACACGATCTCCTTGATCACGATCTTCAGTGGATCGTTCCGGCTACTGCTACTTTAAAGACCGTTTCATAATTTATATTTCTGAAGCAAAAGTACACTTGGAAAAATTATTGTTTCCAGTGTTTGGCATGTATTGTGCAGGGAGTTCATTACCCACAAAGCGTTTATTACCTCACATAAAAGTCAGGGATAAAAACAAGTTCTATAAATTTACTGAAGACTGCAATGTAATAATCAGAGCATGGGTACACGATCATGCCTCGTAGCTGATCGCGTTGCATCACTTCATTTCGGTGTATATTACCCATCCGAAGAGCCAAGATGTTTAATTTGACATTGTACATTTGTGGTCATCACACGGATTGTGACAGTGCTGTACTGTCATCGGAGTGCCGGAACACGTGTCGAAGTTAAACGCGCAAAATTCGGCCTTAGAGTACTGCAAATTTATACAGCAGCGCCCATTTCATAATTTTGTTTTACTGATTTTGATAGGCTACATCTTAAAATAAAAAAGTTCTCCAATTTAAAATCTGAAAGTTGAGTCCAGTTATGTAAATTAGTTCGAGATATGAAAGTTGTGTGACTCGAATTTAATGCCCCATTTTAGTCCACTTTTTATAATTAATTACGGAAATATGTTACTATGATGTTTTAATGTTGTTGCGTATCTGTCTGTCTGTCCACTCGAGTTCCTTAATATATTTGCTTGCGATTAAGTGCTATTCACAACACGTGTCACGCTGTTCATATTACCTGAACTCCACTGTCTTCATTCTTCTACATAGGTGTTACTGTGAAAATTAGAAACTATGACCCTTCGCACTCTAATATTTTATGTTAATTGTAAATTTTAATACGTGTTGTGGTAAAAATTTGCAAATATTTTCACCTAATAAACGTCATTGTCTTCGGGGTGAGCAGCAGTTGTGTTAGCAGGATTGTTCTGCCATAGTTCCAGGGGGATAATATTGAATTTTAATATAAACTGTTGGCATTATTACTAGTTCTATGAAGTGTTAAGAAGAAATGTTAAACCACAAAAAAATTACGGAAAACTTAATTTGTAATCAGAGTCAACTGCTCAGAACTTCTTGTCGCTAAATGATCCTCCATTTTACTGTAATATTTATAAAGTCGCAGGAAGTAATGTGTTATTCCAAAGCTGTCTTTCAAAGCTGATGTGATTGAAAGTCGCATTATGTTGTTATCACTTTGTGCGCGAAGTCCGGGTCGAATAGCCTTCAAAAGACGAATGCCTGTTGCTAATTCAGTACAGCCAACAAACGATTTCTTACGAGGATTTAACTTGTCATCACGCATAGTAAACGCTATGCTATTATATCCTATGTTAACTAAAAAACAAATATGAATTTTCATTTGACAGCACAATAGGTTATAAATTTAATGGATTTTTATGCTAATATGATAATTAATTGGAGAACAGCCCTTAGTCAGCTGTCCGCTGTCTTTTCTACTCAATCTGAGTGGGCGCCTTGGTGACAATTATCATAAGGCCAGATGAATTTTCCAAAAACTTTTCCTTAAATATTAATTTTTACACAAATTTGCTGCCGGTATAGCATAGTCATAATAGCGACTAGACAAAGGGCTGGACGATCCGGGATTATCTCGCCAGGAGCAAGAGATTTTCTCTTCTCCGAAACGTCTAGACGTGTTCTAAAGCCCGCTCAATTTCTTATTCTTTGGGTAATGGGTTTTTTATCTGCGGGTATAAAGCAACCGTTTCACCTTCATCTGGGACCGAGATTAAGGGACACAGTAGCTACATCTACCCTCTTCTTGCGCCTTCATGGCGTGCACAGAGATAGCTAGCTGTACTTTTCTCCCATTTTCCAGGACTTTTTGTAGAGTGTTTGTACCTAATAAGAAAATATCCTCAGAATCCCACACAACTTCCTTTGTGGATCAGCTCAAAATAATGATGATATGCGCGAGGCACGGATGTAATTCTCCACACATTACGTGTTGAGACACTATGGGGGTGAGTGGTTATACTTATGCTCCCGAGAAACAGCCGGAGTAAATGGCCAGAAGGTTAAATGTGGTACAGAGATTATCTGAAATATGCAACGATGATAACAGTACATATTTGGTGAATGAATCACGACAATGCTGCCAGTAAATAGTTCCTGCATTCACAGAAGAAAAACGGTTCTGCCGGTTTACTAACATTTTGAAACGTGTTTGATTCGTGTCAGTAATGCGGACATTTGTGTTCCCTTAAGTTTCTTATAAGGAGTAACTGACGCTGTACGCACACACGCACAGTGGACAATCCAGGTAATACTGCAGCCTCAGCTGTTGAGACACGTAACATTTTAGGACTAGCTGAATATGAGAGATACAGGGAAAGACGTAAGAAGTATTAGAAGATTAGACGAATAGGAAATTAATGGAAACAATAAGAATCACTTTAATTCCGTGGATTGGAGAAATCTTATGACACATTTGGAAATCTCACAGGCTTCTGCTGCCTGTCCTAACTGGAGTAATACGGAATCGAAGATGTTGGAGTGGTGAGAAGCGGTGGTTACAGGACTGGCTGTCTTGTAAGGTGTTCTTAAAAATTCAGTTCCTGTGTTACAGATACAGGGTTCCTACAACCTGAAGAAAATTAGTTAATTGTGGAACACTAAATAATCGCTGTTTATTGTTAGAATAATGGGAATGCATATAAATAAACGGTATGGGCTACTGCAGAATTTATAATTGTTATAGCGGGAGTCACATATAATTACCAATAGCCTTCAGTGGTTAAAGCATCGTTGTGCACGAAATAATGTAAAACATATTCCAAAAGTTTGAACAATAAAGATACTTTGTTTTAGAAATATTACAACAACAATAAAAGATAAATGGCGACAATAACGCAGTACAATATTTTTGTGATTCCATGTAAGATCGTACTATAATTACTGAACATAACTGTAGATATAAATTCAGGGCTTTGTTTCCTACTCAACATACATGGAACAAGGAACCATAAGAATTCTGTATGAGCACGATGCTGTCCATGGAAAGAGTTCGCGCGAGACAGCGTACCGAATGAACTGGTTCGGAACGGTTTTGCATGCCTTGCACAATGTTAACGGAGTATAAGCCAAACAGATAGCAGCAAATGTATGTCCTTCTACGAACCAATAATCGTAGACATGCCAGACAGGGCGATTCACCCGAACTTTTGTTTCTTACAGCAGAACAACAGGAATTGTGGAAATCCATAGGTTATAAATCACACATAATATACTATAGTTAAATGGTTTCGGTGTCATTAGAAAAGAACCTGATGGTTATTTTTATTAAGTGGCTGACCGAAGTGTCCGTTCACTGCGCACCAACTTTGTGGTCTTTACATCTGTTGACGTGACAACTGTTCTTATCCATTCAAGAAATGAAGAACTAAAACATTCTTTTCGCACATTTGTGAAATAAGGAGGGAATATTTTATAAGGTTGTGTCTACTATCGAAATTATTTATGGTTGCACGAAATGAGATGATGAACTGGAAGGACTGTGTGGTTTAATGAAACATATTTGAAGATTATGCCAGAGTTCTCTTAGTACGGCTAATTTAAGCACGCTGAACGTGGAAGGCATTCTATGTTAAGTGCTGTAATTACAGACTGGTACTTAACTTGCTTCCAGGAAAAACTTACAGAAGTTTGCAACAGGTACAAAATATATTTGTGCTCTTTATATGGGAAGTCTTCGAATAGAAATTCGTACTCGGACTGAGATATTTTCGAATTTTATCAGACTGTATGCAAAATTAGGAACAGTTCTTTAAAATAATCTGTATGTTTACTTCCTTGCAGTAACTTACCGGTATTATAAAAAGTTAATGCTGCCAATTTTTTATGTTCGTGTGACCGTGCATCCTTAATATGAAATGATTTGTTAGATCAACTTGATGCAACAATTATGATTTATTGATAAACCAATGACTCAACATGTTTCGGGCACCATTGTGCACATCTTCAGGAGTGCAAGGCTGTACACTACTGCATATGGTTTTCAGCACTTAAAGTGCTGGCAGGAGTCTTGGGACGCCGGGAGGCAGGTCGTGTGCACAGTGTGGAGACTGTTTTTCGAAAAACACCCTCTACACAGTGCACACGAACTGCCTCCCGGCTTCCCAAGACTCCTGCCAGCACTTTAAGTGCTGAAAACCATATGCAGTAGTGTACAGCCTTGCACTCCTGAAGATGGGCACAATGGTGCCCGAAACATGTTGAGTCATTGGTTTATCAACAAATCATAAATGTTGCAACAATTTGGTCTAACAAATCATTTCATTTAATCCTGCCAATTTGTCGTGCCTAAGACTGGATTAGATACAAAAGCTTAAGATGTTTCAAATTCCCGTTCTTGTATTCTACCTCACACTATCTGCATTAATGTTATCCCTCAATAATCTCATCCCAAAATGCCTCCGTACATAAATTCTTACGTATTTTAATTGCAGTTTTTTCAATACGCCTAATTTTCTTGAATAAAAGAACTTTACTTTCCTTCAGCTGTGTTTAGAAAAATTTTAAAGATTAAACAATGCCGTCTTTTCCATAGTTTAATTCAATCTTGAATACAATTCATTCTCCGCTTTTTAACTGTTCAACTGAAGGAAACAATTACGTGTTGTACAGTCTATACATAACTAAATAGTTTTTATTCCAGGAAACAATAACCGATAATTAAATGAAACATTTTCGCTAGTATCTTTCATTAACGCGCGCATAATATCATGTACAGTTAGGCTGTATTATAATTCGGTCAAGTATTTGGTTTCCACTTGGGAAAGTGCACATTACATTCTTGCATTGAAAGCTTTAGAGAGTTCGTTTGGTTTTTAGATTCATTCATAATTCCTTATTTATAAAAACACTTGGGTTGCTCTTCAGTGTCATTCACTAAAAGCTTTAATAATAAGCTTTTAATTCCCTGAAGTAATTACATGTACTAAACGGTACAACTTTCGAAACAATACAATTTATAACGGTACATTTTTTTAATTTCCTATTATTCCCAAATTAAATACTATTTCCCTGGCGATCATTCACCGATCCAGTTAATAATGTTTACAGACTGCTCAGTGTAGTAGAAACAGGTGTTTATATGTCTCGTATAATTGAGGTAACAGGCGGACTTTAAACTTTGGGGTATTGGCATCTTTTGTTTTCCGAAATGCTGGCTAGAAATTTTTACATGGATTTCCTGCAACTGCCTATTTCGACGTAGTTCTCCTAGGATTACCTCTGTTTTCAAGCATATTCTGAGATGGTTAACAAAGCCAAGTTGCTGTTGCATGCTTCTTCTTCGGCTCCCTGACTGCAGATTCATCAAATTTAATCGACTTGCCTTATGGGCAAAAAAAGTTTCTTAAGTATGCACTTTGGCAGTAAACAGCAAATAAAATTCTGTCGCCCTTTATTTCATGCTCCTTCTATCAGAATTGTGAAGGTTCGAATTTTAAGAGCCTTCTTAGAATGCGATTGCTCTTCCTACTCGCTCATACCCACTTCTCCCATATCTTTCTATTCGGACTAATCTTCTAGTATATACTAAGTCGTTCTTTCCTTTGCCAACTTTCCAAAGTTTAATGCTCTATATTTGTTGCAGTATCCGTTATGTCTGTGTGTGTGTGTGTGTGTGTGCCGCAAGTTCTGTCAGATTCAGTCATATGACGAACTGCAATAGGTACATTTCATCTGCATCAAGAACTTTAAAGAAAGTCCTGTCAAGATTTTTATAAATAAAGTCCACATTTGGTGGGTGGCAGGCTGTATGTTAAAAGTATTACACAATCTTATGGGGAGGCACTTAAGATGCCCCATGTTTGAATTCACGATGTGTAGTTTGACGATAAAGTCACTAAGTTTGTGTTGTACTCCATTAAATTGTATGCATGTTCAAAAGACACAGAAAATTACTTCATTAAATTCGAATAAAAGGTTCGTGCTAGTTGCAAAATAATGTGTGGTTTGGACTGCCTCATAACACAGCATATTTCTTTTAGCAATGCCAGGAATACGACAAATATTTTTCTTGACAATGGACGTTCAAGCTGCAATGAATATGAAGACTGCCATTTTCTGGGATGTAATGCCGTGTAGTCTGATAGAAGTTCATCGACGTTTTGACGAAATATGATTGCTTCGTTTTCACCGTTGAAAAGTAATCCACGCTGACTAGTTTCACATATCCACTTTACACTCTCTGAGCACATTCTCTTCTCCAGCCCTCCATCTTAATTTTCCGGCTGTGCATCAGCGAGTTTCCCCATTACATTCTAAAAATAATGTCTTAATCCTTCGCTTCTTCGACACAGTAAATGTTGCCGGTTTCTCACCCTTTCCTGCCTGCTCCTATTAGCACTTTGGCTCTCTTGTCGAGCTACGTCCTCGCCTGAAGTTCCGGAAACTGATTTTTCCAGCGAACCTGACTCGTCTGCCTTGAATATGGAGGCAGAAGTTTAATCAGAAATTTCAATAAATTTCTACCATTACACTGGGCCACATCCCACAACATTGTATTTGTCATCATCTTGATAAGCTTCAGAATTTTTAAATTGTTGAAAATTTTGCATCTCTGCAGTTGCAAAGAACGTAAACTGAAAATTTCAACAGGATTTAGCACCTACCCCATTACAATAGCATTATTCATGACGCACTCAATACGACTTCTCCTGAGCATCAGATGGTAAAATAAGACCTGATGACTTGGCCTCCGCAATCGCCAGTGTTTATGTCTGATACAGAAGTCCAGAAACGTAACTGGCTAAGGCCTCCCTATAGTTGCTGCAACGGTGCTAACTCCCACGATACTGATGTTGCAATCAGTTATCTCAGACACGTCTGTACCACCAAGAAACGAGCTCACATAGTAGTTAGTTGACAGGAAATAACTTATGTAACTCTAATTTCAGTAATTTTTCAAACCTTTATAATTGTCAAGGAAGTAAGGCCTCGTAAATCCCACAGTGACCCTCGATACTCTCTTTTTTAAACAACAGGGCTGATTATTCTGTAAACACAAGATAAAACAATGAGGCTTCATTGGGGGTTCCTGAACGTTTTACGAACGAATCAGTTCGGATGTTACACGAATAAGTTTTGGGTGATAATTTGCAATGCAAGTAGATGAATAAACATTTTAAACCAATAAAATATAGCCTATTCAGAAACCAGGCAGTGTATATCGCTTAAATCTACAGGACTGTTCGCATTCTGGAAAATTTTTGAACTAATCCCGCGTTCTGCTGTCGTGCTGCATCCTGCGCTGGTGGAAAAATTTCTCAGCCGTTGTTTTAGTTGTTCTATAAGTAGTTTAGGTAATAAACAAAGTGGGGACTTGTATCATAATTTACAATTGATGAAACTTAATGTAGAAAGAAAATTATCCAAGTAACTGGAAAAATCCATAATAATACAGGGCAACAATATAATAGGAGAAGATTATACCATGGAAGTTTAAGGGGGAAGAGACGTCAGGGAGACCATTGAAGAGGTTTCTTGACGATTAAGAATTGTTTTTGTTTGAAATTATTGAATTTGACATTGCTACTTGCATACATTTGTAGTTCAAATATGGGTCCCCCCCCGCCCACCTCCGAAGCTGCACTGGCACAGGCAATAAGCAAGACAAAATCTCTAAAGATATTCAAGAAAAACAGACCACTGGAAGGGTCGGTGGTCGCTTGTTCATAGAATTTGCTGTGTGATGCAAATACCTAGCGATCTCGTTTCAGTTTCATTTCCTGGCCATTAGTTACAGCTTGACTCTCATCTACTTTTTATTCATTAGAGTTATGAAATCGTATACAGGTTTCGGATTATTTAGTATCAAAGAACAGCCGACAAATAAGCGTATCCGTCTTCCCTCCCACGCTTGACTAAGGCTAACTCGCAAACACCTAATCCCACATAAAGCGCTTCTTATTAGCATTATACAACAGTCCGCAGGCAGGAGAATAAAATGTGCAAATACATTTCTCGCTTTGAAATGAAAGGAACAGGAATATGTTAACACTAAGTGCTATATCAGTACACATGTTGGGAGTTGCAACAATCTGCTTCGAGCAGAGAAGTGGATCGTGATACAGGATGGATAGAAATTAGGTATCCCTTCCTAATACATGAATACTTCATTGTTTCACTCTGAATACAGTAGTACCTCTTAATATTAATTTAGTTTATTTAATGATTCTGTTTCACTAAAGAAATAGTGTAACTGCGTTGTTTGAGAGAAGTTCTGAGGTGGAAAAAGAATAGCAGGAGACAGCAGACGAATGCAAGACCATGATTTAGATAAGTATCAGCTTATTTCATTATTTCTGAACACGCCAGGTCCTGGTTTGTTTATGTACAATGGAATTAATCCACCGTATTTGTAAGAAACACTCCGTCGTGTCTCTGTGTATTTCGTGGCAACATAAAATTTTAATTGTTAAAAAGACAATTATAGATTTAACTGCCCGAATTGGACGGAGTTTTTGACTAAAAAATTATTCGAAAATTAGATAGAATCAGACGTTAAAATGGTAATTAAGCGAAGACAGGTATTTCTTACATTACATCCAGAGTGTAAGTGAAATTTTATACAGGAATCGAAAGTTTTATCTATTAAATACAGAATTAAAATACTTTATTATCCAACAGATGCACAAATATATAATTCGTAAATACAATTAGAATTATTATAAAATATTTAAAAATATTTAAAATTGCTCCAAAATGTTTCGGATCACAAGGGATCCATCGTCAGGGAGCTTTATACAGTGCTTGGTTAAAATTACAGTAATGGTTCTATCATGTCCGTTGATATGGACGTAGTCTCTCTAGACTGTGCAGTACACACACTCACCACGGGTAAATATGCTGCCATAACACCGACTACGTCCATATCAACGGACATGATTGAACCATTACGGTAATTTTAGCCAAGCACTGTATAAAGCTCCCTGATGATGGATCCCTTGTGATCCGAAACATGTTTGAGCAATTTTAAATATTTTAAAATATTTTATAATAATTCTAATTGGATCTACGAATTATATATTTGTGCATCTGTTGGATAATAAAGTATTTTAATCGTCACTGATGAACGGTACAGACATGAAAAAAATTACAGAATTTTGTGAAAGAATTTTATCTAAATATAAAAACGTCGTGACGAACCCAAAACGTAGGCTTACGTAATTCTCTCTTTTGATAAAAAAAAACATGTAGGCCGTTGTTAATATAGCCTGTAAATAGAGTCTGGAAAGGGGAGGATAAAATATTACAGATTTTCTTAACAGTATGTGACAATTTGTCAGTGTGAGATGTCTCATCAGATCCTTCTGCTTGTCTGCTGCACGTTCCCTGCAGAAATGTACGTCATTCAGACTCGTTCAGCACGATTACTTACAAAGTCAGAATATTACAATAACAGATTTTTTAAATTTCGCAAGACGCAATTCGGAAACTAGGTCCCGCCCGCTCTTTTGTAACTCATGTGCAACAGTTACGCCTCACGCCGACAGATGGCATGTTACCTACTGTTTTCTGTGTGTCATACAATGGATGGCAGTTGTTACTTTAACACCGAAATGTAAGACTTCTTCCAGGGAGTCCTCTTTCAGGTTTTTACATCGCAGTTTATGTTGAACCAAATTACGGTCATCCCAAAATAAGAGGGACCGTGCACACTAATAACAGACACATGATCAAGCTTAATTCCGAAAATTATTAATCAAAAGACCACTAATACTTGGACTACAACAAATGAGTTATGTTTTGTTTGAGCTCTGTAAACTCGCTTTGATATCAAGGCTTCCTGTTAAAACTAGATAGGAAGAAGTTTCCAAATAAAACCGATATACACACATCAGAAACTTTTGTGATGAACAGTTTTACGTTTTCTCCTTGCACAAAGCCTAAAATACGATGAGATAATAAGAATGAGCTGAAACATAGCTATTGATCTGTGAAGTCTTTGTAGTTACTGGTTGTTACTTCAGAAACTTTCGGTTTTGTGACATATGGCCTGCGTGTGTATCCAGGAACAGTCAGAAATACAACAACTATGCGACGCCCTTTACTTGCACGTTGTCGAGAGTGGATAAGGAGGAGCTGTGCGAATTGTACTCCAAATTGTACTCCAAATTGTACTCCAAATCAAATGTTATTCGGGTGATAAGGTAAAGAAGAATGAGATAAGCGGGCATGTGGTGCGTATGGGAGGGAAAAGAGGTGTATAGAGGGTTTTGATAGGGAGACAAGAGGAAAAGAGACCACTTGGAAGACCTAGGAGTACACGGGAGGATGATATTAAAATGGATCTTCAAGAGGTGGGATGGGGAATAGACTGGATTGATCTGGCTCAAGATGAGGACAGGTGACGAGCTCTTGTGAATGTGGTAATGAACATTCCTGTTTCATAAAATGCGTGGAACTCCTGGACTAGCTGAAGCTGCTAACCTTCTCAGGAAGGACTCTGATCCATGGAGTTAGTTAGTTGGTTGGTTAGTTAGTTAGTTAGACAGTGAGAGTGGAACTATGCATATGTAAATCCTTGAAAGAGAAAGATAAAAAAAATTTATTTATTTATTTATTTATTCTCGACGTTGAGATTCAGTTCGATGAACATCACAGTTCGGGATTTGTAAAGTTCTTGATATTCATATTTGTATAACTATAAACCAGGCAACGCTCAATTAACTTTTATCAGCTTCGAATAACAAAAGGATTGAACATGTTTCACATATTTACAAATGGGACGTTATTCTGCCAGTAGGCTATACAACTTCGTCCCACATTATCAAAACAGAAACAGACCTTCAATTTTTTAAAAATATTTCATGATTCTTGGGCACATGAGAATAGAACTAAGAAGGAAAAAATATTTATTTCAGGATTAACTGTCTCCGAGGTACTGGAAGAATAACTAAAAGTAATTTGAGAGAAGAAGAACATCGGTATGCTTGGGCCAGAATGTAGGTTATTGATAGAATCCGCCTGGGAGAACCAAGCAGCAGGAGTCAGTTTTGCATATAAGTAGTAGATTTTACCGGCTACGAATAGGGCCCATATATGAGAAATGATCAAAACGATGACAATATTCGGGCCCCCCTCCACACACACACATACACACACACACACACACACACAAGCACGCACGCACACGCGCGCGCACACGCACACACACACACGTCTTCTGAACTAGTGACGAGCCAGTCGCAGAGGCCGCTACTAACGCGACAAACACATGAGGCGAAAATACATGCAGTCATCGAAATTGGAACCCGCGATTCCAGACATCGAGCTGCCACAGACCTACGCCTTAGACCTCACGGACATTGGGATCAGCATAACTGTCACTTAGCGCGGTGAGAATTCTACATCGAGTAATTGGGTATGTAACTGTACCATTCAAGGAAAGGTATAATCTTGTTCCTGCAAATTCTTGAAAAGTCCATGGTCGATGGGACTACCTGACAGTATAGAAATATTGACTGGCGCACCCAAGATCTGTTGGGTAATGTGGGATGAATAAACCTGTTGGTATCATAGTAATATTGATATGATATTCCACATAAGATCAGCAAGGCTCTTCCAGTGAGTGACAAGAAATAGGACAACAATTTTCCATGTAACATATTAACTAAAGGATATTTGCCACCGAAAAAGTAATCAATGTTATTTTCGTCGGATCCTACACAGACTTCGTTGTGACACAGACCGATAGAGATTAGTTGCAGCAGGGATGTGGATAGCAACCCAGATAATAAATCTCGTGTTTTATTATAGGACACCATTGGAACAGGTTCGGAAGTTCACACGTTCTGTTTAAAAATGGCTTTTATTTTAATTAGTGTCAATACGTCATCAGTACCTTCCAATCTGTTTTCTTTGGCGTCATGAATACAACAGCAAGAAAATGGGAATTACAAATAACTTTAAACGCATAAATATATCTGTGTTAGCGTATTAACGGGTATTTTTAAAAGAATAGTGTGGCGTAAGGCTCGGTACTGGAAAGGGTGGTTGACATGTCACAAATCTTGACTGACTGATAGGGAGTATTCACTGTAATTACAATTATATACTTACTGTATTTTCTTTTTGGTGGGGCAGAAATTTAAAACCAGATGAAGCACACTGAACTGAAGAAGTAATCCTGTAGCAATAGCTATTACTAGAATTTATCAGATCCATTATAGTATATCTGACAAAAGCTTTAGCGTCATGTAAGAAAACAATATGGAGAATCGGCGAAGAGTCACTATTTAACTATTAAAGTTATAACCAACTAAATGCACTCTTGTTAAAATTTAATTTTACAGAAGCACTTCTACATGTTTCGGGCCATGAAGTTCCATCAGCAGGACGTCAGTTGTAGAGTATAAGCATTATGGTATAATACTATGCCCAAGTATACATATGATATTATGGTAAATTGTTAGTGTGTATTATATGTAAGATGGAGTAGACACACTGGAATTATAATTAAAATTATTATAGAACATATAAAAGTGAATATAAAAAATATAAAACCACAAGTATCCAGTCTTTAAAATATAAAAGATAATCAAATGCTTATTCAAATGCAAGAAATGCAACACACTGTCACAGAGAGTAAACTCTAAATGTGTCTTGGTAAAGAACATCCCGTTGTGTTTGAAGTACATTATTAAAATGAAACAAAATATGTACTCCGTCTTTCACAACTATCTTTTTATTTTATTGTTTCAAATGTTGGCAGCTAGTTTCGGCCTGTCTAGGCCATCATCAGGCCATTATTTATAAAAACTTAAAAATGCTGGCCTGATGATGGCCCAACCAGGTCGAACTAGTTGTAAACATTTGAAACAAAATAAAAAGATAGTCGTGACAGACGAAGTACGTATTTTATTTCATTTTAATATCTATATGTGTCATTAGACAGAGCGATATTTATAGCACGTACCAGCAATGAAAGCGGTCTTGTGTTTAGGAGAGTGAGCTGGGTACTTGGGTCTAGGAATTAGGCACGAAGTTGGAGTACTGATCGATATTGCATTGGGGGGGGGGGGGTTGACGTAATAAAAAAATCAAAGATCAGTTGGTACATTGGGTTGTTTTCGCCTTCATTTTGTTCCGGTATGAGCTTTTTATGATAACAGTGTGAATGGGTGTAAAATTGTTCTGAAGGAATTCAGCCTTGGTGGCTTGTTTTAGTAAAGACATGATAGTAATGGGTTCATATGCATGGTTATTATATAAAATATATACAGCATATGCCGATTGAGGATAAGTTTGTTTTATAAATAGTATATCTTCCTGGTATCTTTGTTTTAGGCTAGACTGGTTCGTCCAACATAGGATAATTTGCATATGACACTTGTGAGTTCGAAATTCCCACATTTCGTACGTTCATGTATATTACTGTTCTCTTTTGGTTTTTCTAAGGTCTTACATGGTGTTGGTACTTTTGAATGCTATTCTCGCTTTTGTGTTTTTTTAACAAATTCGTGATCTTGCATACTAATGTGCTATGGTATATAAACGTCGTCCCAGTTTTCATATTTTGTGTTGCATCATTATCCCTGTTTAACTTGTAACTGGGAATTTAGTTTTTGGATCGGGGCATTTGGAAACTATTGGCTCGTGCTGTGTGTTTATATTATGGTCCAGTCTTTTTGTTTTCGTTCTAGTGTGAGTGGGAGTGAATGCATACGTGTGGTGTAATATTTATATGCAGCCATCTTGTGTTATGTGGAATGGTCTGAGAAGAAATTCGATAGTTGTCTCACAATGCACGGTATAAACAATACACAACTAATTTTTCTTTAAAAAAGGGCTAATACGGAATGGTGTGTAGAGAGTTTGGTGAATGAAAGGAGTGACTAATAACACGCTGGGGTACAAATAGGCTTCCACAGTTATTGTCATGTGTACTATTGACATTTCTTGATAATGGTTGAGTGGATAATGACAGTAATCGTCCGCTACTACAAAAAAAGTAAACACAATAATTAAAATTAAAATAACAATAAACCTCAGTTTCAATGACTGTATCCTGTCGAACATTGGGCAACATTCTGACCAGTTTCATATAATTTTCCAAACCCAGATGATAGCGTTGTTTACTATAACGAGAGAATTATTAGGATTAAGTAGAAAGCGTGTAGTAAAGAATGACCGTGGAATTACAACGAAAACTACGGAATGTTTTGAAATACAACCAGTTTCAAGACTGCGATGCAATTCAGTGTTTTTTAAACGTGAACACCCCCAAATCTGACGTGCAGAAACACAGCAATTGCCTCATAGTTTACGCGCGTGTTCCGTGTCGTTGTTACAATAAACAGCAGTTATTTTCCAAAGTAATAACTGCCTGATCTGTGACGAATACCGTCTTCCGTGATATCACATTGTGTCGTCTGACAGAGGCATGCCGACGTTTCAGAGGATTCTCCTGACTCCACCAAAATGTTACCTTTTTATCCTCTTAATTACTGATACAGTTTTACTAGACTCCACGATGGCCCTTTGGAGAGAACAGAATATTTCATAGGAAACACCGTGAGCAATTCAACTCTCATATCCTGAGGTTTGTAACAGACTAAAATAAATGATATATGTGTTTTCAATTTAAAAAAATTGTCACTTATTATTTCATTGTTTTTTAAATGATGTTTTCAAAGACTCTTTTGTCCCTTTTTATTTCAGGTAAGGAGTAGACTTCTGAATTCATAGAATTACGGATTAGTTGTAAATTGTGAATCCCTCGGATATTTGACAGGAAACATTCAGCCGGGATATGTGGCTGGTCGCTTTTTCTATACAACATGAACTCAGAGAGCAATAGCGTATATAGGCCTGTATTAAAAAGGTTATAGAATTTACGACTCGCAGCGCCTTAGGTTGAGCTGTTCGTGACAGGCTAATAACTAAATGGCCCCATGAAACATAGTCATTCTTGGCAAAGTAATACTCCCACAGATAGACAAGGAATCCTCCGCCTTTAAATAAATTGGGAAACTCATTGCATTCTTCACAATATCCAGCAATGACATCACATAGCGCCCCAGTACATGTAGTCTACACTGTCCAACAATACTTCTATGTGTCTTCTAATTTTGCCCTCCCCTCTAGGCCTATATCTCCTAAGACATATCTTCCTTTCAGTTTCCCATGTTTCTAGCTGAGACTGCACAACGCCCCTCTCCGATAAGCTCCTCTCTTATTATCGTTTATATGAACACATGAATACACCGACTAGTAATAGTTCGAATAAATCCTACAGAAAACAAGGTAGTTAATTCAGAAATTTCAAGGCTGTAGATTCGTGTTATTTCTTTTCAGTACTCAAAGTATACAAATGAATAAGGCACTCTATTGTTTAATTTCTATTGCAATTTGTCCGAAACCTTCAAAAAAGAAAAGCTCATTTTCAAGGGCTTCATATTGTACAATTGCAGAGGTAACAGAACGAGAAATTGAGCTGAATGCAATCTTACAATGTTGGTTATCATGTACTGTACCACCATGACACCTGTTATTGATACTCAGCAGTATGCAAGTAGCGCGTGATAAGGGCGAGGGGCTGGCAAGGCGTCAATGTGCAGGAACGAGTTGATACCGATTTGCTGCTACCTGCTAGTTGCAGACAGAACGACAGGTGAAGTAACCTGCAGAATGGGAATTAAGTACTAACACTTGTAAATGAGATTAATTTGAATAGAAGCTTTTACTGAACGTGAGAATTAAGATTTACAGGCAGAACGTCAGACATCAGTAACAGCAATATCCCCCACGACTATGCAAAATTCCATGAAAACTTAAAAAACGTGGAGCTACAGGTCCACGCTTCCTCCACCTTCGTATTCGTGTAAGGGTAAGGGTACTCCTCTTGTAACGCGGAGAAACAGACAGTTCCGTCATTCGAAATGCTGGTACCTACCTATTTAGCTGCCTACCTGCGTACCTACTACCTACGTCACATCTAAGACGACAGCAACAGTCGCAATCAGCGTCATGAGAACTTCAGCTCTCACTTAATATATGCTCGTCTACAGTCTCTCATGTTTCCGCATGCTTGATAAAAAATCTCAGGAGATGTTAAGAAAGAAAATACGTGATTATGTATTCTAACATTGGCGGTCATTTCTTTAGAAGTGGAACTTTATTACAATTTAAGTTTCGCAAGCAAGGACGTGCTTGGTATCGTTAATGGCCGTTGTGCCATGTGAAGTCACTCCACAGACACATGCACAAAACCAGACTTAAGCAACCAGTGTCTGTTAAAATTTATAATTCAGACAAGTGTTTATTTCCGAAAGGAAAACCTACGTTTAGAGACACCTCCCTGTGTTTACGTATTGCAGTGGTGGGGTCTGGTATTTTTAAACTCATTTAATTGTAAATATGAAGTAAGATTGCTGTTGTAATCAGTAAGTCTTCAGTCCACAAGATGGTTCTGCGTACGGGTGGTCCAGTCTTTCCCCCAGGAGGGACTTATTTTCATGACATCAATAGCCGGCATTCCTCCTTACAATAAACACTGGTCTGATTTTAAAATTGCCTACCTGTGCTATAAAGCAATTTCTCACCGTTGTGGCTATAAATGTTACTTTCATCTGAGATATGACGCCTCCAATTTTGGTAGATAAATATCAGATCTGTTGAGGAATCGACTGCCTCTATCTTCAAGGAGAAAGGAAGAACCGGAGTAGTATGTTCTTTAACATGTTGACACAGATCTATCAGACTGTACGGTAGTACAGTCCAGACGCTACATTACAAATTTCTAGCAATGATAAACTGTGAAGTATCATATTTTTGCTTTCTACGTCACAAGCATAAAAACTTGCGAAATGTAATCCTTTTTTGTAAGATTATAGTCCCTGGAGTTAACCTGTTGACATACTGTTTCATTTCATGTACTCACAACTTCCACACACTGATTAATAGTTACAATATTTCAACAGAGATGTGTAGAAATTTGACAAATGTCCGTCCATTTATTTACTACAACATATCATTTCCTAAACGAAAAAACATTTCGGCTTTCAGCCTGTGGCATGTAATAGCTCTATAAATAAATCATGTCGCCCACGCAAATCAAGTTCATGTAACCGAAACAGTGCGTGCATATTACTGGTTTCACAAGAATTCAGAAATAGTGCAATTCCGTGCCGTACTCATAAAAGGTTTTGTAAATTTTTGCAGTAGTGGAGGGCAAGGGTAAAATAGGAGCGGTGATAAATAGTCCAGTGATGACTATAATAATGATAATGACAGAAACAAAAACAACAACGTAATAATAATAATAATAATTGGATAAAAACAACTAGACAAAAAACACTGGTATGAACATGTGCCAAAATCAGTAGAAACAAGTCAAGGAGGCAAGGTAACCATATTGTGGAATAAACAAATACAAACTGACAGAACTATCCCCAACAACAAACCAGACATAATAATCCGTGATAATGAAAAGGGAACATGTATGTTAATAGACGTTGCAATCTCAGGAGACAGAAATATGATTAAAAAGGAAGTCGAGAAGATTCTAAAATAGAAAGATCTTATCAGAGAAATACAGTGCATGTGGAATGTAAAAACAAAGGTGATACCAGTAATAATAGGGGCGACTGGGACTATTTCAAAGTCATTTAGAAAACACGTGAATAACATACCAGGAAAAATATGAAGTCAAGGAACTCCAAAAAACAGTCATATTTGGCACTGCACACATAATGCGGAAAGTACTAATGTAAAAGTACAATAGATTCAACACTGAAACTAACGATATAAGCACCATGAGTAGTAACAATAGAATATCTGCAACTCTGTATTCCTTAGGGACACAGTTTGTCTCAGGAATATAAGTATAAATACCCTGCATAAAGGAGATGATGATGATGATGATGATGATAATAATAATAATAATAATGTAGAAATAACTGGATACGAAGAAAATTTATATTTAAGCGAGAGGTATAAGTACATAAAATACCCTTCTTATAACCGGCAAGTATTCACTCTAACTCTGTGTTGATGACAACATCAAGACGCATAAACCCGGTCCATGATACGTACGTCGGCTGCTTGATTAATTGCAATGCTATTCAATTTATGGGGAGGCCTCAGGGAATTTCTTTATGTTTCAATTTGTAGGACACTAAACGTTGCTGCAACAAGAAGAATAACAGTGTGTGGCAGCGTAATGAAATGGGGAGTGCAGCGTCTTTTTTATAAAATTCTGATGTAAAAATAAGCAGGTATTAGTGTGGAGAACATCATATAGTTTTGCATCAACTTTCTTCCATTCACTCTGGTTTTGCCTTGTACTTAGCTTTTATATTTTGCGGAATAATTGGGAAAGAAGGTGACAGTGTCACGCGTTTATAACAAAACAACCAGTCAGCTTACACTTACTCGACAAATATGATTGTAGCTAATTTGATTTATGTTTGTCCGTGCATCGTTGTATATGCGTAGACAAGAAAACCAATTAGATGCTACTGAATGGTTTGTTGCACTTGTAATCTGCTCAACATGTTTCGGGCGCTTATATGCCCATCATCAGGAGCTCGAGACTATACATGTGTTATTACAACATATGGTGTGTAATGCTGTAAAGATGAAAAGATACAATTAGTGTTAGGTAGCGTTATGTGTGTTTCGTGTTTAGTTATGTTGTTGTGTGTCTCTGGGCTATGGGGCGGGTAGAGTGTGTCGAATGTGTGTGATGTCCGTGTTAGTGGAGTGCCCGTGGTTATGTGGGTGCTAGGTGTATTATTAGAATGAAAACGATTCACTGTACATTCCCTTGGTTGCTGGTGGTCGGCGGTCAGGTGGAGGGCAGCAGTCTATGCGTCCAGGATGAGGGATATTGTTCGACTGGCCCTGTCATGTGTTGTATGGGCGGGGTGAATGGCCAGTTGGAATAGAGGGTTCGGGTCGCCTGGAAATTTCTGGAATGAACTTCCCTTCCTGGTGGAGGGCTTGGATGTAGAACTGTTCGTAAGGGGTTAGCATGTTTGGGTTATTAAGGGACTTAAGTGGGGTCATTAGGTTATTCATCGTGCCGTATTCTTATTGGTTGCGTAAGATGTGCTGTGCTTCTGCTGATTGTGGGTTGTCTTATCTTACCCAGTTTAAATAGAGAGGTTTTAAATTATTTGCAAGGCGTTGACATCACACCTTTCAGTTACAGCGCAAACTAAACGACGTCACTTTATTGGCTTATATAATGATGCCGTCACGAATGCAGATTACATATACGGTAAGAGAATACGTGAATGATAATTTGGAAAAGACACGGAAATGGCAGTCATGATCTAGTGTTTTTTTGGAGTAGTGGTCAATGGTCCAGCCCAGATTCAAACCGGGTACAAGTCACAGATATCACCGCTTGAACCAAATTTCTCTGTGTAATATTACTCCCATTACATTATCATAATATGAATTTTATGCACATGTGTAATTATATAGCTCAAATTCAGCCTAACGAATCTTCGGGGAAATGACCTATCAAGGTGCTTTCATGGGATTTCGCAATCAGCGTTGTCAACTGTGATTTCATTACTTCCATATCATGAAAGTTTACGAAGGAGAAGTATAAGTGGACATGAATACGAAACCACAGTGATTTTGCTAACATGTGCGAATGGCTGAGACGGTGTGCAGTTATGTGTGGTCCACGAGAGAGCACGTCGCATGACCCAAGTGTGAAGAACAAGAGGACGAGTTGCCAGATTTTGACAATTTGCATAGACCTGGAGCTAGCTTGAATAGATCTTCATCTATACTTAAGCACAATTCACTCACCTGTCTTTAGTTTTAAATCTTAGTGCCTGATATGAGGTTACATACCAGGAACTCCTTTCTAGAATAATTTTTTTTGGCAATAAATAGAATGTGGTACTCTATAGGCGAAGCTCTAGAATTGCATTTGTGAAATGGCAATTCGACTCGTGTCTGGTTATTCACTATCATATTTGAAGATCCTGTGGTATTAATTCACTGATTGCACGCAAATACCAGGGACAATATGTCAAGCTTGTCTCTATTTGAAAACCGTTCCGCTTCACAATGAACATTCTCGCCCACCCAAAGTCCCCTCTGCAGTGAAACAGTTTATTTAACCATTTCAATCACGATTTTTTTATCCAAATCTTATATGGAATTTATTTCCAGTATTGCAAAATAAGCAGTGGGTCCCAGCTGTAAAGATCGACAAATGAATCTTGGATTAGGAAGATCGTCGTTAAGTGTTCGATAACAATGAGAAACATACAAATAAAGCTATTTTGTGGCCAAGATGAAAACATTATAAATTATATCGGTGGTATGTTTTAAATACCCAGCATGCTGGGGGTTTAATTCCAGTTTAAAACCCACTGTCAAAACTGCTGGTAGTAAAAAGACATGCTTATGCAGGATCTGGCACTGTGCCAGGGCGGGAGATATCAAAGTATACTATAAGTGGAGATGTTTGTTATTTCTACCGTTAAAGGGACTTCTAGATGTGTGAGAACGGAACGGGTCAACAAGCGCCCCAACCCCATGTTAGCTTGATGATGATGATGATGATGATGATGATGATGATGATGATGATGATAATCGTCATCATCATCATGACTTATATTACTGCTAGTTTTATAACAGAACAGTTAGCTATTATTGGAGACAATATTTTAATGAATACATGACTGTTCTCACGACTTACTTCAGCTCTGTTACTTGCACCTTATTACTACAAGTTTGGCATGATAAAACATGCGTGATTTGCCGTAACAACACTAAACCGTCAAAGAGCAGATGCAGATGAAGTTCAATGATTTTAACAAAGGAAAGTATCCCTAGCGAAAAATATAGAGTCCAAGGGTAAGGCTGGTTTATTTATTAATTTATTAATTGTGACAAGGGCTATATTATGTTGTATAGGAATAAACTGGAGTCACAATAAAATTATTACTACATTTGTATGTGTCCTGCATTAATTAAAGAATTTATCCGAATATTTACCACCATACGAGACACCGTTATATTTTTACGATTTAATTAACACGGTTGATGGAAATGGAAGGCAAAAAAAGTTCATATATATATATATATATACATAACGAAGCAACCTGTAAGCTCACAATGAGGAGGTATGTATCCACCGTTAGGAAAAATGTAAACGTTTTCCAAAAATTAGCTACAAGCGTAAAGAAGAAAACCAACTAGATGCTACTGAATGGTTTATTGTACTTGTAATCTGCTCAACATGTTTCGGGCATTTATATGCCCATCATGAGGAGCTCGAGACTATACTAGTGTTATTACCGCATGTGGTGTGTAATGCTGTAAGGATGAAAAGATACAATTAGTGTTAGGTAGCGTTATGTGTGTTCCGTGTCACGTGGGAGTTATGCTGGTGTGTGTCTGGGCTATGGGGCGGGTAGAATGTGTCGAACATGTCGAAGGTGTGTGTGTTTTGTCATTTACCCAATACAGAATACAAATAAACCAGCATACCACAAGGAATACACGCACGTATATTCAACGATCTCCACTCAAAAAGTAAATAATACTACAACAATTTAAGAAGTTATTTTCTTCGGCACAAACGTGAACATACATCAGTCAACAAATACTTCAAAATATGTAACATAAACAAACATACCATATATTTGATGAAGTCCACACACCATATTTCCAAGAGAAACATTCTGCATTATTTCATAAACAACATCTTAATACTGTTATCCTCTCTTAAATAACAAGTGTATATATATATATATATATATATGTATGTATATATATATATATATATATATATATATATATAAAATACAAAAAACA
>Ga0136643_10000701_pt1 | contig 37905 bp, 30 predicted proteins | sample TergutLab28metaG_FD_96883 | JGI IMG/M metagenome (GOLD analysis project Ga0136643, IMG submission 96883) | Labiotermes labralis P1 segment gut microbial communities from Petit-Saut dam, French Guiana - Lab288 P1 (version 3) (version 3) | ecosystem: Host-associated > Arthropoda: Insects >...
CCCCCCCCCCGAAAATCGTTCCGTTTATGAGATAATGTGGAAAGATACTGTAGATTCGCGCAGACCACAAATGACAATATGGCGCATTATATGCTGGATACGTATGGCTACAAACACAGTCTCAGAACACGTAATACTTTATGCTTTTCCTTGCTACAATGGTTGAACGAACGCGCCTCCGTGTTACGTTATATGTACATTGCCAGTTTGTTTCATTCACGTAACTGTTGCGCTTCAAGATTCCAGCCTTGCCATTACCCGCACTTCCATCACCACCCGGCACCGTATACACCAGTAATTTAGTATTTCTCTTGAATAGCAATCAATGCAGCTTTGTATTCGATGCTTACCGGGGCTTTTTTTTCCCAGAGTTAAACCGGTCGAGGCGAGAAGTTAACCACTCACTTTTATCCAGTGCCGAGGTTGGAAATGAGTGGAGCTGTATATCTACTCGTGTTCAGGGACAACGTTAACCACTGTTAGAGGAATACAGTTCTTTAAAGCCAATATTACGTGCACTTCCCAATTGCATATCGCTCATTTGCACCAAGAGTGTCACAACTCAAAATTTGACATTTTTGAGTTATTGGTATGGAAAGAAACGTTTGCAGATGCACTTTTTAACAGGTATAGTCATAACGCAGTTTACAAAACTCGCCGCTGGAGAGCAGTTGTGTCGTCGTTGCACTCTTAGAAAATTATAGCACTTCAAAACCTTTAAACGTTTCTCCTGAAAAATCACACACTTTGAGTTGTGACACTGTTGTCGCAAATGAGCGATGTATTGTCAGGCGCAGCCTACTAAACCCTCTTGTTCTAAGCCGAATAATGTTCACGGCTTATATCCGTTGTGTGTGTGTGTGTGTGTGTCCCTGTTCAAATCCAACGCATATTATCTTTATATTTGACAATGATACGTTTTAATAAGGTGGGCCCGGCAGCTCAGTCGGTATAGCGACTGACTACGGGCTGGACGGTCTGGGATCGAATTCCAGTGGGGACGAGATTTTCCGCCCGTCCAGACCGGCCCTGGGGCCCACCCAGTCTTCTGTAAAATGGGTACCGGGTCTTTCCCGGGGGTAAAGTGCGGTCGGGGCGTGCTGCTGACCACTCACCCCCTTCTAGTGCCGCGGTCATGGAAGAGTAGAGCTACACCTCTACCCACCCTCTGGGCCACACCGGGTCTGTAACGGGATCACTTTACCTTTACGTTTTAATATGGCAGCCGGGATAGCGTAATCGGTTTAGCCACTCGCTACAGGCTGGACGGTGCAGGGATTGGATCCCGGTGGGGGCGAGATTTTCAGTCCTCGTCCAGAACCACCCAGCATCCTGTGCTATCGGTACCGGGCCTGTTCCCCGGACGTAAAGCGGCCGGGGCGGGCTGTTGACCACCAAAACTCCAATTTGTGCCGCCTTGTGAATGGGTCGAAACCATATCTCAGCCTTCCCTCTGTGCCCCCATAGACATGTCATGAGGTTACCTTTACCTTTACATGATATATAACAGTATATCATTAACGTACCGCGTAACTTTAAACGGGGAAGTTGTGTAGATATTTGAGTTTATACCTGAAAACTTTATGTGGTGTGAATCTGTAAGCCTATTAGCAAATTAACCCTTTAAACGCCGAATTAAATCCCGTCTGTCATCTGCTAGCATTATTAGCTCACTATATTCTCCACGTTAGCGGGATAAGGGTTAAGAACAATCTGAAGGTAGAATACGCAAGTTGAAGCCTGCTAGCGTCAAACCGCGCCTCTTTCCACCACCCCTGTACGGTTTTCTGAGACACTTGCTGCTACTCTTGTTCTGCAGTCTGTGACTCTTCACAGTGCATATTCCACAGGAGGCTCTCTCCTCCAAATCAAGTATGCATTCCTCGACTCCCCATTCTACTATATGCTCAGTCAGTCCTAAGATCCATCTCCTTTATCGTAGCGAAGCTGTGTGACCTGAATAGCCACAAAGTCCTCGTTCTGTAAAGTCCTAAACTGTTCAAATTACTTCTCCCCTTTCTTAGATACAGCTCTTTTTCTCTGGATAATTTATTTCGAAACACTTTGTACCTTACATTATCTTAGTATAGCTCTCTTGTATGCTCAAACAACAAACTGGACACACTATTGTTCTGTACATCTTGACTTTCAGCGCTTTAGAAAACACACGAATGTAGAGTATCATTTCATCGAAAAGTTGCATTGCACTCGCCCGTGTGTACCGGAGTTAGTTTCTTCCTGCGGGGGGGGCAAGGCGTGATGCTGACAACTCATTTCCATCTAGCACCAAGGTTAAGAACAAGTGGAGTTATAATCTACTCCCTGTATATGCCTTCATGCCGTGGACAAGGACAACTTTACCATTTTTACTGTAGCGCTTCGATGTACTGCAAGAGAAGCGAAAGTCTGATGTTTTTGTTTTCTGAAGATACAGTTCTGTGCCAAGCAGTCAGCAATCTGACAGCCTTCATCACCCTCCGCTCTTCCAAGACGAGGAGCGCGGCCGTTCCGACCCTCTTGGCCACGGCGTGAAATGTCACATGACCTTTTCCAAAGACACCCAACTATCTGCATCAAGCTGTGCTACAGCGCGTTGTAAAGCCGACAAGTTAAACATTTTCTTTCACTCTAAAGAAATTTAATTTATTCCTGGCACAGAAAAAGTTGTTCAAAAGAAAGTTATATAAAGGTTTCTTGGGAGCTTTCTGAACTTGTGTGTGACACTGTATACTACGAACACCCAATTACCCTTTCATAAGGCCGCAGATACCCCTGGACATACAAACCCTGATACGCGACACACGTTTCTTAAGGCTTAGGGCTATTTGTCAGCATTGCCGTATAACAGGGAACTTCTTTTCACAGACTTCACTGGCGCTGAGGGTGGCGCTATATCGGTGTTTGATATGCATGCATTCCGGTTCAGAACTTCTGGCGTAACGAAGTTTGCATAAAATTCTCTTCAGGAGGTCACCGGCCCCGTTGAGTAAACAACGGATTTATTACACGCGATCCGAAGTTCTCACAGCGACGTTGCTAAAAGTGTAGACTTCTGGGAAGTTATGCTGTGTTGGGTAAATATTTCCGGACGTTCGAAGGATACTAGTGCCTTCTTTTGCAGGGTCAAGCTTAGTGTATCACCCACAAGATTTTATGTATGGATACTTCTGGCTCCCCAGCTTATGTTGCAATAGAAAAACAATACCAAGATCTCTTCGTACACACACAGCTGAGTCTACTGTTCTAGCTTCACTAAACCTCGCAACAAAAGAGTAGAATATAAAACTTCAACTTGGAAGTGTTCAACACTTGATGTTTTTCGACTAGTCAAGAAATTCCGTGCTTATATTAAACCCGGAAGTTCTATTATTTTTACTCACAGCAACCCACTTGGTCCATACCTTGAGCCAGCTGCTTCATTTAACAACTCCACAGCTCTCTGAGGTCAGTTTCAAATATTATCCTTACATCTACGTCGAGGCATTTCAACAAATTGCTCTTTTGAATTTGCTTCTTTCACCATATACAATGAAAAAGCAAAGGAATGAATGATAGGTTGCGTTTTGGATATCGTGGGAATCACTTCAGGTTTAAACAGCAAAGCGTTTGTTGTTTGGTTGTTTAACAATCCTGTATTATCTAATGCACTACTATATTGGTTCATAAGGGCTGTCTGTTCCGAGTTCCTCGTGATTTTCCCCATGTCCCTGTTAGTAATTGTGCTGCAGGTGTAGCATTTAGCGTGCCTGCTCTGTCTCTAATAGGAATCCTGTTAGAATCAAGTCTGAACGACCAGTGAGTTTAAGTGAAGTTAGGAATGACAATGAGTTTGAAACAATTAATCCCATAAAATCCAATAGTCAAGCCTACACCATCCTCAAAATTCTACGGGACAGATGGGTGAGGACATCAAGCAGGTTCCATACTGAGGACCCACAAACACTGGGCGCCACAGTTAAAAATTTAGTGGCCCACAAGATCTGGCAGCTGGAATTTGCTCACCCCTGTTGGCAACTATCCAGTAGTTGAAAAAATTGGGACAGACTCTTAGTAAGTAAACAGCAAAACCAAAATACCATATCAAAAAAGTAATCTCAATAAATTGGAAGACAAATAACAGTAACACATTACTATCTGAAACAGATATAGGTCTAGATCTTGGATAAAACTGTGGAAGCACATATTAGAAGACTCAGTGCCATTACTCTGACATCTCCTCTATTGAAACCAAATAAATAAAATACAGAATTACAGTTTGTTGTTTTTCATGTGGAAGTGAAATATCCTTACAATGAATTAACCAATGTACCAATACTTCTGATAATCATCAGTAGGCCTATACACTAAGAGTTTGAACATCGTTGTAAAATAAAAAATATCCACGTTTTTGCAGGCGAATGTTCCCAGTGGTGAAGGTCAGCGTGACAGGCCTCGATCCTCAGGCCATGTACAGTGTGTTGTTGGAGTTTGTACAGATTGACCCACACAGGTAAGAAACACTGCACACAGGATAGCTGTGAGTATGGTCAATACAGTCACGTACAGCCAACAAGGGTCAGTCTTACAGCTAGAATTTTTGCCAAAGGGCACAACTCATACCGTGCCATAATTTGTCAAAAAGAAGGTTGTCAGAGAAGAAGAAATGCCTGACATATTTAGCACAGATATGGAAATAAGGATTGGACTCAGATGCTTTAGAACGCGAACCAATAGCATGCTCTTGTAAAAGGTAAAGTTGTAGCCACACATGTCTTGAAGGCACGAATGCGGACTACAGGTATAGTGCCACCATTCCCAACCTTGGCAATAGATAGGTTTGATGGTCAACCTCATAGCACTGCTGGCGAAAGATCTCCTCATACCCACTGAATAGGAAGCCAGGTCGGCTCCACAGCTGGCCTCAAATTTCTGGAGAAATCTCTTGCCCGTACCGGTATTTGAACTCTAGATTGTCCTGTCCATAGCCTAAAGGCCCTTCAAAACATACAATAAACTTTGGAGTTTCATTACTTTTTCACCATGGACATAATTATCATCTGTGCAAGGAGGACCCAGCGGCATGAATCCTGAGGCAGAAAGAGGGATTATACATAATTTGTAGTCCTTGCTAAGTATCACTAGGGATATAAGATGTGAGAGGTGACATTAACACGACATGCAGCACTAATGAGATACAGTTTAGTTGGAACACATGAAGCACTGGGACCATCTTGGAAGCACAAGGCACAGGGAGGTTGAAGAGCATTTTGTGTCATAAGAAAATAGTGTGTGATGATGGGGAGTGATTCAACTGTCTCAGGAGAGTGACGGGTTCTTGTGAACTCAAAAAACTTAATCCCAGGTTTGCACAAGTAGCATAGAACTTCTAAACTAGCTGAGCAACTACTACAAGCTCCTCAATATTTACTCTGCTCCATCAGTCCATCAGTCAGATTTTTCCATCAGCAGCCAGGCTAAATTCTTCTGAATTTCTCACAAGATCACTCCTTCTTAAACTCCAGGAACTAATGTCTGGATATAACTAACTGAACAGTTAATAGTACATGTTAAAGTAAACTCATGTTCACAAGAAACAACTGCACTTCAGCCCAATATACTCTTTATATGGACTACATTTGTTACTGGCCATAAATAGCTAATGGTCTGACTTCCCACTTCAGAACTACTGCCAGTGTCACAGTCAATATCCTGAGTTGACCACAGTACTGTAGGCTTCATGTTCATACATAACTGCTACAGGTGGAAATACGTGAATGGAGAATGGGTGCCTGGTGGCAAGGCAGAAGTTCCACCACCTAATCCCATTTACATGCATCCAGAGTCACCCAACTTCGGGGCACATTGGATGAAGGAGCCTGTCTCATTTGCAAAGGTGAAGCTCACTAATAAGACGAATGGAAACGGACAGGTGAGTACAATCAAGAACATACTCTGCTTCAGAGATGGCGAAAAGAGATTCTTCTCCAGTTGATTCTGATTTTCTTGAATAATTTTATGCTAAACTTATCCAATGACTAACTGTCTGGTCCTTTCAAACAGATACTTAAAACTATAGAATTTTCAAAAAGCAACATCAAATACAGAACTATGTTTAACACCTGTGAGTTTGATTTTTATGATCTTGCTTGTGTTTGGTGTGAGCAATGAAAAAAAAAGATTCAAACACTGAGACGATTCTTCTTACATTTTATGAGCTAAGAGCCATTATGTCTGGTTTATTATGTCAAAATTCCATTCAAAACTGGACATTTATCACATGGTACTCTAGTATGCTGTATGATTCTGTCCAGCAGGAAAATAAATGGAAGTTCTTAGCCCAGACCTGGTTTGTGTCCATAGGTGTTTTATAATCTGATGTAAAAATACAGACACAGACAAATAGATAGGTAGGTAGGTTCAAACTTATCCCACAGGTGTAGAAAGCTGGGTGTATGACAAGCCTGATCATTTACTGTGGAAGCCCCATTAGAATTTGTCCGGGAGACAAGCCTTCTACACACGAAATTGAGAAAATTTTAAATGGGGGTTGTGACAAAATAACACAGAAATTATTCCTGTGGAAACAAAACGTTATGTTCACACTAAATTTAAAGCTACTGTTCTTCTTCAACCTATTTTATATTCACATTTTTTACATTTATTTTATGTGACAGAAAAGAAACTTGTAAAATAAAACTAGGGTCACAATGTACAAGGCAGATTACAAGGCCAATTTTTTCTCAACAGATCTGGCAAGTGAATAATATGAAGGTCTGACAACACACGACTCAATTCAGAATGGTGTAAATACACAAAAAAAAAAAAAATACACAATGGGTTGCATGCATATATGTCTGAAATGTTTCGTTTTAAAATAACTGAAAAGTGATGTCTGCTTTATTGGTCAGGTGTGATGATGAAAGGTGGCTGTCTCTATTTCTCTAAACGTTCAAGTCTGCTAAGACTGGCATTATCAATCTTGTATGACCACAGGCATCTCCTGACAGTTTCAGAACTTGAGAATATCTCAACAAACACATAGGAACTGAGAAATCCAGAGTCATTAACAAGAGTCCCAAACTGAGGCTCCAAAATGATGTAGGGAGCCAATTTTCATGTCTAAAACATGGGATAAACCTAAAACCAACATTAATTTGAGAAAAATAAGTCATTTTTAGGCATTGTACACAGTTGATGTGATCTCCAGATAAAAGGTTTTGTACTCTGTGGTGGTGACATGGATAGAAAACATCATAATGCAATGTCCTTCATACCTATGTGAGTTGCAGTACAAGTCCTAAAGGAAATCCTGTATTCATTTCTATGTGGTCTTTGCTGCATGCTGCATTCAGAACATTGCCTTCTCCAAGCCATAGTTGCTCATATTTTGCTTCCACATATGCGACAGAACCAGACTTCTGCAGAGTTCTGTACACATTCTGAGAAGTGTTATGATGTAGAACTCTGAATTGGATATTATCTCTGGTACTCCATCACAGTGGACCATCCATTTTCATTCCTGAAAATGTATACAAACTGCATGTTGGTTTATTCTACATTGTAAATGTCACATCCATTAAAACTAACATTTCTGTACAACAACACACAACCACACAAGCTAAGACATACATGCAGAGACTGAAAATCAAATTGTTACAATGCTACCAACCCATTGTAACAGCACCAGACTCAATCAAGGTTACAGTGGTGCCAACCCACTCCACCAGCAATAGGCCCCCATCAAGGTTACAGCTCACATAACTTGACACAGGTGTTGAGCTGACCTGGGGCCTATTTGCTCCAAACAATATTAGAAACATGATCATAAATTTGTGCAACTCAATGCACAGTGCTCTTAACTGCATGGTACATGACAAAATTATGACACAAGACAGTTGGAAAATAACACACAGAAGGATAATTCTTAACTACACATTGAAGGAGTAATAGTCAGTTGGCAGTGGACAGCATTCTGCAGTAATGTGCAGAAAAATTACACTGGCTTTCGTATTTCAGTCCATGTTCACATGTGTGTGTGTGCAAGAAGGAGAAAAAAGACATGTCAGCAAAATCGCATGACACAAACCCATATCAATGACACATTAATATGCAGTCAATGACTGCGAAGATAAACTGACAAAATAAACTCTCAGAAATTACCAGTAATTTTCTCCTTATGAGTTGTGGAAATTACAACCAGAAGATAGAAAGGGTGATATGTAAAGAATGAGTTAGGCTGAAACAGCAAACAGGTTCTCAATGTACAAAACCTCAAAAGTATTATTTGATAATAACATGATCTTTACCTTCAATGGCGGAGGAAATATTTCTTCTTGACAACAATGTGAACATCTTACTGAGTGACAGGAGAAAGTCTTTTTGTGTTAACAGACTCTGAGGTCCTTAATTTCTTATTCAGAACACTGAAATCTTATAACTGTACAAAATGAAAGTCTAAATTTGTTTGCAGATCATGCTGAACTCTCTACACAAATATGAACCAAGAGTGCACTTAGTAAAGGTCGGATCTGAACTGCGGAGAGTCCTCACGTATCCTTTCCCAGAGACTCAATTCATAGCTGTCACTGCTTACCAGAATGAGGAGGTGAGACATTCTCTAGAGCAGCTTTCTGTTAGAATTAATTAATTTACTGTCCCATCATCATTCATTGAGTTAATGCAGTTTGTTGCAGCAAAATATCACAAAAAGCTGATTTTCACACATTTACAGAAAAAGGAAAAGTTCAGGTGAAAACATGGCTGCTCTTGACACAGCACTTGATTTTTTAATGCCGCTCAGTACAAAGTCTCATGTAACAATTGCACCAAAATTAATAAATCCCTTGTTGGGGGAGAAAAAAAGCATTGTTTTGGAAAAAAAATACAAGTAGTATATCCGATGAAAAATCTAATGAATATTCAGTTTTTATTTTAATTGGGCACTATATTCTTCAAACAGCAAAGCTTATTAAGAGGAAGCCTTCCAGACCCTGACTCAGGTGTTCACATACAGAATTTCTCAGTCAGTTGTTGCAAAAAAATTCTACATTTTGCAGAAAACCTTCCTTTTCTCAGTTATCATAATCTGAATGCAACTTTGCATTGTAAATTAAAAACCCAACGATCTATTTTTTTGCCATTGTGACTATGCACTGCTGTCATGGCAAAACAATACTCTTTCTCACAAACCTATCAGACTAGGACATTTGACAGAATTTAATAAATTTTACAGGTTACAGCACTGAAGATCAAGCACAATCCATTTGCAAAAGCATTCTTGGACGCAAAAGAGAGGCCAGATGGTTTCTACCAGCGGGATTTCATGCCAAACTATCCTCAGCCACAGCAGCCGCAGTACACACAATGTGAGTCCCTGACTACACACGCATATTGCGAAAAATACTTTGTGGTAACGTGTAGCACGTCTTCACAGACTGGGTCCAATTGCTTGCCAGAGCAATGGTTTTTAAATTATAACATTCAAAAGACATATAAGTGTGTTTGATAAAACAACAAAAAAGAAACCAGAAGAAACTGAAAATAAGTATGGGTGCATTTGATATTGGTCCAGCAGGAGTTCATATACAGCTGTCAGGCCAGTAGTGTACTATTTGAAGGAGGACAGAACAGGAAAAGGCGATGTCAGTATTAACACATTGCAAAATTTCCCCCTCAGATGGCTCCTGGTTCCTGCCACAGGGTGTGTATCCTGGGACATCACATCATCCTGGACTACCACCACCTCCTCTGGCACCTTGTGATCGCTTTCCATCTGCCACTGCTGTACGCACTCAGCGCAGCTCACCATACCAGCCACCACGAGTGAAATCTCACTCACCACCTCATTCTGGTGAGTAAATTGTTGAGAACTGAGATATGGTCTTCAAATATCACATATATAACAACTTTCTTACGAGTATGCGTCTCTCCTAACTACAGCCCATACAACAGAAATGTCACCAATGGCCTTTACACTTCAGTATATGTATTCCTTTCACAAAAAAGACTCTAGGTTGTCTATAGGTTTCAAATAATGTTCTTACTTTTACTGGTATGGCACAGCATAAACCTTTTTTCTTGCACATAAAGAAATGGGAATCATTGTGTGGATGACAGCAAAGAGCTATTGAGAATAAGAGGAAAAAGCTGCAGCATCCTTGGGTAAGAATACATACTACAGCTGACAGTTACTTAGCTAAACAGAGGTTAAACTTCAGTTTATACATCCTGTTGTGATACTCATATATTGAAATAATAATAATTATTATTATTTCAATATAATATTATTTAAATAATAATTATTATTATTATTTCAATATAATATTATTTAAATACAGACTGAAGTTTTTGTGCAGCAATTGGCGAGTCTGGTGAGATAGCACATGTCGGACCATATCTTCAAGGAATGCCAAGAAGGGTTCAGTAGCAGTGAATAGGTAGACTAGTGTTGGCTGGACAGAAAGGATGGTAAGCCAATTGGGATGTGTCTGAGGGGATCTCTTTGTCCTCACCTACTGTATAAACAAGACCCCCACACATCTCCATACTGGCTTGTTGTCTTGCCCTCCAGTCAGGTTTGGTCCAACCCTGCATATCACTGTTACTAGAATCTCATCATTCTTAGTGGATGCTGAACCTTTGATGATGTAGGTGACACATTCTTCAAAATAATGGAATCCACTTACCCAGCAACACAGTGGCACATTCCAGAAGATTGAAATACTCCCTAAGTTCCTCATTACATGACCTATTCAACTGTTTTAGTCACAAATGTTACATTCAGATTCTTTTTTCCAGATATCTACAACTTTGTTTCCTACCATAATATTAAGAAGCAAAACAAACTTATTGTGAAAATGCAATATTCACTTTCAGCAGCATTTGAGCCTCAAGCCACAACCGCACCAGTCTTCTCTCCGTCTGCAGCCAGTTTCGCGTGGTCGGTCTCTTCACAGCCAGTTACAACACCACTAGGTACCAGCACAATAAGCTGGCCCTCCACCCCCACCACGTTGTCATCATCACCCCCTCAGGGCCAATCTCCACATGCAACTGCACCGCACACACCGTCTCCAACACACCACATTCAGCACCACCACCCGATCATGAACAGTTCTATGTCATCTGGACCAAGTTATGGCAATTCAGGTGGTTGGCACCATGTACCACCCAGCAGTACAAGCCCAGATATCATCCTCACTTCTGCACAGACATACCACCAGCATTACCAACCATCAAACACCAGCTTAACTTCTGAGTACATCCCCATAATTCAAGAGCAACCACCACCTTCTAACTACCAGAGTCATGATCCTCTGGGCCACCACCATGCTGTGGGCTCACCACAACGCCACACACCACCTCTCTACACACATCACAGTGTTGAAAAAGTGGAACCAGCACTGTCTGAGAGTTATAGTGAGGATGGTGGGGGAGGTTCACCCACAACAAGACAAGACTGTTGGAGCCCTCTCACACCACCACACACTGGTATTTAACACAAGACTAGCTAGCAGCATCTGTGTAGCAATAATTAGGGCTGTGCTGTAACTCAAGTGACTGATACATGTAGTAATCTCTTGCCAAAGTGGAGGCTGTTTGTCTAATATAATTCCAACACTCCAAGTTAAGAGGATGTACTCTACAGGTATGTAACAATGCCCACCATCACTTTACAGAATTCATTCATGTCATTTTACCACTACATAAGAATTTATGTGGTCTTTATTAAACAATATTTCCTTAAATAACATGGAAAAGGCATGAGATTAACAGTGATTGTATGAATGGATTGGCAAGGGATTACTCAATGCTTAAAACATATTCTGTTTCTCTTAGCTATTTAAATTAGAATGTTTCCTATTATGTAAGAATATGTACTCACATACTTCTATTTTAGGTATACGTTAGGACCCAATAGTCATGCCAACCATACGCTACAAGTATTTTTAAATTCTGAGATTTTATGACTGAATTCAAGACCAAGTGCCTTGTGATTTGCTCAAAGTTAGAAATGGTATACTGAACTCAGAATTCTTTCAGAAATTAGAATTCAGCTGTGTGGGATAAATTACAATCAGTTTGGACAACTTAAAAAGATGTAGCAGTTACCATGGTAGGGGACTATAACGACCATCAAATTTCCTGCCTGACAAGCAGCAATTAAAGGAAGTTTACAAATTTATTTATTTTTCTTTCAAGCCAAGAATCTCAACCTGTCTGTTCAACAGATAATAAAAGTTAATGGTCAATAAGAATGAGAATTAGTTACTGACATGTCTCTTAACAGTGTGTCATGCACCAATTGTGCTACCAATGCCAATGGTTCATCAGTGACCTCAAACATTCTGATGGTAAAAGGCATGACCAAATTTTTTTGTGTACACTGTGAACTTGATCAATAAACAAGAATTCAGAGTAAGTACATGAGATAAGTAACAGGCACATCTGCATTATTAGCTGATCAGTAAGTTGAAGTGAGGCAGCTGCATATTACGGACGTGGTGAAGGTAGATGCGAACAAGAAGTTCTGAGAAGAACTAATGATTCCTTCCTTTCCACAGGGGCTGCATTTTATACAGTAACACTACAAATACTGACGTTCAGGTGACCGTGCATCATGATAAATTCTTGTAATAAAACCAAACAGATGCACTAATTTCTCAAATTTATTTTTGGACTAAAAGTCTACATGATTCAGACAGTTCTTCTGTCCATCATTGGGAGTTTTTCACTGTAAACACAGCAATGGTATATGTCATACAGGTTTGCTGACAGCTTGCGAGCAGGATCAGGACGGAACTGAGTGAAAAATTCCCAATGACAGACAGAGGAACTGTCTGTAACAATTAGAGTTTTATTCCAAAAATAAATTTGAGAAATTAGTGCATCTGGTTGGTTTTATTATAAGAACTACAAATACAACAGAATAACAATTACAATAAGATTAATCTTAGTAATTAACCAACTTAATGCACAAAATCTTGTTTTATAATAAGTTTATTATATGCTTCTACATGTTTTGAGCACTATGTGCTCATCAACAGGAGGTCAAAATTGTATTATACAGCATCTGGTACCATCACACCTGTAGGTGACCGTCCTGTGCACAGGTTGAGGGAGGACTCTCCTCTCTCAACCTGTGCACCGGACGGCCACCTACAGGTGTGATGATACCAGATGTTGTATAATACAATTTTGACCTCCTGATGATGAGCACATAGTGTTCGAAACATGCAGAGGCATATAATAAACTTATTATGAAACAAGATTTTGTGCATTAAGTTGGTTAATTACTAAGATTATACTGAGACACATGGCCAGCAAGACATCAAAATTATAATAAGATTTAGTAAACCATTCCATACTTAATTTCAACTAGTACAAATCCCAACTCTCTTAAATTGTCAGATATAACAACCAATGTTTCATACTGGCAGCATGTTTGTAATTGCCATTGCACCGCACAAACCAATGCGTCATACACTGTGAATGTTTCCATCTTCAGTAAAGAAGAAGACTAAAGAGGAAGTATAGAATAATGTGAGCAAATTTCTACCAGACTACACAGCATCACATCCCAGAAGACAGTAATATTCACACTCTATAGGTAACATTATGTTTCAGTGTTTCATTAGCAACTGCTATTACACAAAAATCTACATAAAAAATTACACTCAGTCTGGCACCTTACTTTCTACAAAAAGAAAATTACCATTAGTTCAATGGTGCTGCCATCCCAGAAGTTTGCACAGCTATCAGGCTGGTACCAGAGATGGCAGGAAATTAAGATGTACAAAAGTGGAGTGGCCTCATAACAACATAAGATACATTCATTCTTTTGGTCAAAACATGACACTGTACATGTCAGTACCAAGTTTAATGAAAATCCAGACATTAGTCAATAGTCGGTAATTTTTAGGAACTGAAAGATACATAAAGAAACGAAACAAAGAAAGCATGACAAAAAGCCATATATGTCCTAACACATGAAATGATATAGACAGGAAAATTATATTTAGCATACATTTATATCCAGATTAATTCAAAACTGCATGTTCCACCAGGGCAATGGTCATAACCACTGTAGCTTGGGGTAATATGTAAATTTATTACGTAAAATGTAATGCTGCCAGATATGGAACAGAGGCAGTGAAGTGCAGATTCTGCTACCCAGAGTAATGTTGCCAGATTTGGGATACAGGTTCCATTACCAAATGTGATGTTGCTAGGTATGCGATCTAGGCAGCAAAGCACGGGTTTTGTAACCCAATAAAAGTCAGTGTCACCTCTCCATGAACTACGAACCATTGATTTGACACTGCCACCATATTCAAATGAACACTTTCTAAATGTATGTACATGGAGCATATATACCTACCAGTACCACATAATACAACACTCTGGAACCTGTATCACAAGTAGGCTATGACATAAAAGACTTTAATTGACTGACTCCACTGCACAATATTTGTATGCATCATTCCTAAATCAGACATATGAATCAACCTTGGAACAACAGTTAATACAGTCAAACCACATCCCTCAGTGACAAACAAAAAATCTATTGGGGCATGTAGAGCACATTCCTGTATGTTGAAGGGTTAACATTTCTTCACAGAAAGAGAACAAGATAATGGGGCCAAAAATAAAAAACGAACGAAAAAAACCATTAAAATTAGGGCACACATTTAATTTTCAGGATGGAGGAAACTTGTATAAGAAAGCAGATCATATCACAAGGGAACCAGTACTCAATAAAATGTACAGCTGTGCCACAAATTTGATACAAAATCCGAACACTGCAAAATGTATTATATTGGGTTACTAACCACAAATAACAGAAACCACTGAGAGAAGCCACCAGCAAACAAAATGAAACAATCAGAACACAAAGAGTAAAACAAACTCTACACAAAAATACACATCACATATTTATCTGAGGTGACTCTTTATCCAGTCTATGTAAGCTGACACTCTTGAATAGACTCCAGGAAAAGCTTTTGAACCACACCCAATACCTGATGATACAACACCAACCAAAATGTGGACACCACCTTCTTGTACCACAAGAGGTCCTCCAGAGTCACCCTGTGAAGCAGTAAGGCACACACATATGTATAGGAAACACACTGATACAATGAATTAAACTACTTGTCAGTGGATAAACCGTATGACAGAGGTTACTCTTGAGTGCACTGGAGACTGCTGCTGTAATTAAGATACAGTTATTCAGAAAGTATGGATTATGTAACCACTTTGTGCTGTATAATGAAGGAAACTGCATCTGGCAAAGGAAAGATAATCTTCTCACCTCCAGAACGTCCAGAACAGCTCTGGGGCCCATCCAGCCTTCTATGCAAAGTGTACTGGGATTCCTTCCCGAGGTAAAGTGGCTGGGGAGTGGTGCTGAACACCCACCTCCACCTAATGCTGAGGTTAAGAATTAGTGGAGCAATACCTCTGTTACTCCTATATGACTTCATGGCATGGACAAGCGAAATGTTACATTTTATACTCGATGCACTAATCTGAGCAGATACGCAATAATATTCTCATACCTGACATGCATCCTTGCCCCCATGTGGATCACCTGCACAGAGTTGAGAGTTGATGATACCCTCAGGGTAATTACGTCGCGGAACAAGTGGACTTGAGTATGCCCTCCTGCAGTCACTGTTGTTGAAAATTGTCACACTCACTTCCTGCAAAATAGGGCTCCTCTCACCTCCTGATAATGAGGATGAGTGAGGAGAGAAAGGGCCAAGAATGATAAATTCACATAATGAGAGCACTGGCCATGTACATATCACATACATACTGAATATCCAATTCTGTGCATCAGAATGTACTAGAAAAGAGGCAGAATATATAAAGAACTATAGAACATAGCATTTTTTAATTGTCTGTGTCTACACCTTACAATTAAAGGATTTCTTAATCTAGTATAGCAAGAACAAGGATTCCTTATCACCTCAGTCCAGGTGCCCACAAATTTTCCAAAAATGTAGAAGCCACCTCAATATTCTATAAACTAGAAGGGACATGAAGAAGGTTCCATATGAATGACTCACAAATATTAAGCATCACCATGCAAAATTTAGTCACCCAGGTAACCTGACACCCAGAACTTGTGCATCTTTGGGTAAGTCATGGACTTCTCACTGGAGAGGTCATGGTTTGATCTCAGGCAGTTCATGCAGGATTTGTGATAAGACAAAATGGCAGAGGGACAAGTTTAGCTCTAAGTACTTTGGTTTTCCCATTAATATCATTCCATCTAGGATGGAAGATAATAATTACAAATATTACAGAAATAACACACACAACACTTGCTGTTCATGTAGTACAATCATACACTAAAGGCAGCATTAAGATTACTACCGTACAAAAAAACATGTTCTGTGCTCACCAAAAGACAGATAGCCCCAGCCTGTGAGGACAGCACTTATTCCTTCATAAGCCACTGCCTGGCCAGGCTCAGGCAAACAGACTGGTCTTACATAACGACTATATTCTGCCTGGTGAGACAACTTTAATATTGCAATGTCATTGTAATATTTTGGTGGCTTATAGTTGGGATGAATGTCTACTCCGTCCACTGTTATATCCTCAGGACTGGCGTCTTTCTCATCCGGCCGGGAAAAATCCAGCTCCCCCACTCGCACAACATCTGGAGACCTGAATACAATTGGAGACAGGTGTGACATCTTCAGTGATTTCATATGCAATGACAGTAACTAATTTGTTAATAAAAACATAATTTCCAGTGGTTAATTTACCGATTAGTCAGTATAATAAAACATTACTAGTCATACCTGTCCAAATAATTCGCAAGTAGAAACAGTAAAATATTTAATTAACAAAAATTACAGCATCTTTATCTCAATAAATATTCAAAACTATGCTCACTAATGCTTGAAGCTGGATAATTTCTTTTAGAGATTAACAGATCACAAGCAATATATAAACAACAAATAAAAGCTTCCTAGCACGTGTAAATAAGGAATTGAAAGTAGAAATCGACAGTCTTGCCTCAAGAGGAGGCCAAGAAAAGTGCATGGAATATGTTAGCTTCCCTTGGTCTTTGCTTGAAGCAGCAGTGTCATTTCTTAACATGTCTATTTTTGTTAAATTAATTTCATAAAAACCTAGGAGATTGGCATCAATCCCAAATCATAAGCTTTCTGAAAACATCTGTCTTGAAAAGAACCGTTTGGTAGCTCAGTAGCTCATGATGTCGCAAACAACCTGGCCATATTAATATGTATGATGATAATAGAGTCCTACAATGAAGCAATCAGTTTTTCCATTGTCAGCACGTCTGAAACTGTTCTGGACCACATCCAACATAGTTCCAACTGGTACAATAAACCATTTTCCCAGTGAAAAAGGGAGGCAGAGCATGAAGTTAACCACACACCCCCAACTAGTTCTAACGTTAAGAATGTGTGTAGCATTTATGTTTCCCAAGTACGTTACTTAGGCTTTCCCTCCCATCTTGATACAAGCATGAACCACTGGGGAATATAACCAACATCACCTGCGAGTACAACAATGTGCCGCAGTGAGGACTGTGTCAGCCTGGAGCAGAGCCCCACCACAATACCAATCCACTGAACCATTCTCCTGTTGCTCACCAACCGCCACCATCCAGGGGGAACTGGTGGCTGTTCGGAGAGGGATTCCACCAATAGCAGCCCCTAATATCTGATCATGTGGAATGTAAGGTCCTTCTCTGTCAGCACCATACAGTATTCCACACCCTGGAAGATATTTCACCCATGTAAGAAATTACTACTAATACAATCTGTTAATTCCTTAACTGTTTTCGAGATAATACATCGTTCTTCCAGAACGTTTTAAATTGTTTTCACTGTGGTATTTCGTCAGGGTGAACAATTTTAACCAAAGGATAATTGGAGATACGGATATTTGATTTGATACAAAGAGACAGCATCACCATCTTCATATATTATGTTCAATATACAGCTTGTACACAAACAACTACAAACATGGCAATGATGTAAAACTTTAGTTATATCCAATAAATATGGTGTATCCACAATCCGTACTTCAGTAATACATTCTTCACAAAAAATAATACATAAATAATTAAAAATAATATAAATTAAAATATATTTCAACAAAACAAAAATAACAACACCACTGGCTACATGGAAATAGAAACCTATCACAAGTATACTCCATAAATTCTGCTCAGAACTCTTCATTTCCCTTTCAGAAAGAACAGTTAGTAAAGATGTTGCAATATCAGGGAAGGACAGCAATAAATGAAAACCAGAGGCAATAAAACACAAAGAGCAGACTAAGTACAATATATCCTTGCTAACATTCAGTCCAAAATCTGCCTTCCTATTTCTTACTTAAATAAGTAAAAATTAACATAGGCACAGCTATAACTTTGTCTGTTGTTTTCTATGCATGTTGAGTCCTGGTTTACAATAATGACAGAAAAATATGGACTGAAGGTTTATAGAAGAGAATGCTGCGCAGAATACATGGCTCTAGAAGGAAGCAGTTACAGCAGATTCAAGCTTCATAGCATGTATTCTTCATTAAATTAAGGGAAGTATAATGGGCACATCATGTGGCACATATAGAAGAGATGGAAAACCTGAGGACAGGTCTGGAAGATCTACAAGCACTTAGTACGAAAATATTAAAATGAATCTTAAAAAAACAAGATATAAGAACAACATTAACTGTATTAAAATGGTTTTAGAGGGTAATCAACCACTTGTGAATAATGTGATGTGGTACAGGATTTTGTGACTCTGCTCCAGGGTGTTACACATGTTGAAAGTAGTGCTCAGTAGGCACTGAATTAAGACCTTACTCTTGTGTATGAGAGGCTGTGATGTCGGCTGCTGTGGACAGCAGACATATGGTTCGGTGCCATCCCATCGGCAGTAATGCCTGCTGGATCTTGGCAGCAAAGTGCCACAGAAAGTCACTGGTACACAAGACAAGAACTGGCCTCTGGTATGGGGACACTGGACAAGCTGGACAGACGCAAAATTTGTTACTGGGCGCCATAATCCAATTAGTTGGCCATCTGTATCCTTAACTGAAAGTGGAGCTCATATTAAAACAACAACAACAACAACAACAACCTCCTCCACCACCACCACCACCACCCTGAAGGTGACGATGATACAGGTAATGACAACACAGCAAGTGGTGACAGTGGTGATACAGCTAACATTTTAAGTGGTGATGGTGGTAATAAAGCTAATGACAACACAATGAGTTGTTACAGTGATGATATGGCCAACAACAACAGTGAGTGCTGACAGTGATAGACTAATGGAAACACAGTTGAGTGGTGACAATGATATGGCTGACAAAACAGTGAGTGGTGAAAGTGACAGACTAATGACAACACAAGGAGTGGTAATGGTGATGATACGGTAATGACAAAACAGTGATGGAAGGGCTGCTACTAAAAAATTACACCTATCTTGTGCGATGTAATGCCATGTTAGCTGGCAGAAATTTATATATCTCTAAGAATGACTCCATCGTGATTATTCTACCCTTATGATGGAAAGAGCTGGTTCTTCCAAAAGTCAGCAAATTTCTACCAAATAACATAGCATCACATTCCAGAAAAGGAGCAATCTTCAAAGTAACCACCCTCAGAACTTCAAATCCTACACCACCAGGACAGATGATTACATTAACATTACCAAAATTCTTTTCCATATTTAGTTAATGAACTAAAAAAATCTTATCAGTAGAAACAGGAACAATCAGAGATAGGAATATAATTACACGTAACATCTTAAATACAGTGTACTGAAAAAAATAATTAAATCATAAGAAATAAATACAACAACCAAAATAGAAGCTGAAAATGATATCAACTTCACACCATTGCGGGTTACATTAAGAAACAGATAATAAACAAAGAAGCTACAAAGCTACGCACATAATTCATGATACAATATAACGAAACTTACAATGATATATTCCATGACACAGCACACAGACATTACCAACGTGGTCTTGACTTTCAAAATAACACAGTTTCAAGGTACATGCATAAATGCAATTTCATTTACATCCATAAGGGACATATAATCTTACATGGGCCGATTTTCATGAAACTAATCAGTGCTGAATAGCATTATCAGCAGAGCTCCTGTACTGAATTTACCCAAATCAGACAACAAACATGGAAAGTACAAACAGAAATTCACATATGCCCCTCAACAAAGTATGGCTTTCAATGAAAACAATTTTCACAAAATTTTTGACTCAATAAAGATTTGTGGACATCTGTTCCAAATTTTACCTAAATCGAAACAAAAATATAGAAATTACGGACAAAATCTCACTTATCTATGAGTAAAATGTGGCTTTCACTGCACCGATTTTCATGAAATTCACAAGTGGTCAAGGGAATTAGGTTGAGATCTTCTGTATCGAATTTCACCCAAATTGGCCACAAAATTTGAAAATTACCAATAGAAAGTCATATCTGCCCTTCAGTAATATGTAACTGTCACTGTGCCAATTTTAGAGAAATTCAAGCTTACTCAACAGCTTCTTGTAAACAACTCCTATACCCAACTTCAACAAAATCAGATGAACCATTCAGTCACTGATCCTAAAGTACAAAGAGACAGATGTGGCCTCCATATAACACTTCCTAAATTCATACAGAAACTCAGAAAATGGTTAGTTAATATTTAGACTACACACAAAAGTAGGCTGTCACAAGAACAGAATGCAACCCACAAGAAAGAAGAAATGTTGGATGATCAAGAAGTAGATGTCAAGAACTACTTACAAATTTCCCAACCTTAAAATTGGCTTAAAATAATCTAATCCTTGTAAGGAAGAATAAGTAGTAGTAGTAGTAGTAGCAGCAGTAGTAGATCTTGTAGTATTAGGAGTCATGGTGGTGGTGGTGGTGGTGTTGGTGGTGGCAGTGTGGTGGAATTAAATATTAATCCAAGAACAACTTTTGGAACAAATTAAAATATTTGTAATTTTACTAACCAAAATTACTTCCAAAAATGTATGTTAGCTGACATAAATATACAAACAAAATAAAACAATCATAATAATACAAATAACTGGAGCAGATGATAGTGGCAACGTACCGGCAGACTCCACAGACAGCAGTACCATGAACCATAGCAAATACATGTTGATGCACTCAGGAGGCTGCAGCATCTGACTAGCCAGCCAACTGGTCTTTCCACTTCCAGTAACAGGTAGACAAAGACAGAAAAACCACTACATAAAAAGCCAAAAAGAAAACAAGGAGACAGAGAACCTGTAAAAGTGAATCCAATAATTGGCTGTTATGCAATGTTCAATGTACGTTCGTGGTTCATGTGGTACAGTTCTTTGTAGGCTGTGGATGTAAACAAGGGATCATTATCTGCTGCACAGGCTCATAATTATCAAGATGTGCCAGTGAGTGTCACAGTGCAAGATAATATTTGTAAACATGACACTACAAGAACAATGGGGGGAAAAAAAACTGAAAATTAGTAACATACTTCAAAATTCAGAGCAAGAAAGGCTGAAAGCTACCGCACCATAAAACCTCAGTGTCTTATTTCTACAAGAGCATGTCTGTGCAAGATAAACAAGAGGAAGCTGACCCAAAAAGCAGAAAACATAACAGTTGTACACATCACATTAAAAAGTTGGAATAAGGTGGTATTAACAATCATTTTATTTTGCAATAGAAAAGCATAAATAAGTAAAGACCTAAGCAACAATATCATTTGCATAAGCTAAAAATAACAAAGAGTTTCTTTGACCTTTTAGGCACAGAGATTAGTGCTTTGCTTTGCTGATTTAGACACAATTAATTTTTCATACTTCTGGCACTTACACAGTCATTCCTGGTATTAGTAATGGAACACATGCAGCACATGATGTCTCCCAAAAATGTTAAAAAAAAAATTGGAAACCAAGTTTAATTTCACACATTTATCACCTCGTTGACTGTACTCTCATGTAATCCCCTTCAATCACACAGTGCTGCCACTATTGACTACAGCTGCCAGGATAAATATAAGACAAAGAATTTTGTGCAAGGCAGTAGGTTATTATACTGTTTATTAAACTGGGATATCAAATGCAGTTATGCAGCATAAGAGTTAGTGAGAAATTATGAGAATTATACATGATAAAAACAGCAGTTACCTAATGCCATAGTTCCACTTGTAACAGCATTTGCAAAACACAGAGAAAAGGAACTAACAGCTTCATCATGTCTGTCCATCTGTCCGCATGAAACAGCTTGGCTCATGCACAACAGACTTTCGTGAAATTTTAAATTGTCGATTTTCACAACAAATCAAATTCCGGTTGGGTTAAAGTTTAACAAAACTAACAGACACTACATAAATTTCTATTAATATGTTAATATATCTGTTCTGAAAAGGTGACAGCCCACTTTTATGTTCACAAACAAATAAGTTCATGAAATGCTGATTTAATCTGCAAAATTATTTTTGGTTTTAAGTCATGGGACAGTGCAACAGATAATATTTAAAAAGATTATGTGAAATTTGTAAGATGGTTTTTGTTCCCAGAAATGAACACAGACTATAAGTACTGTAACCCAAACCCACAGGAATGTGAGGATGCAGCAACAGATTTCCACAAATGACACTACTAACACTTCTTTTTTACAAATATCATTACTTTACAACATCCATGAATGGGGTAATACAGGGTTAATGCAAATCTTGGTTACCAAAACCTGAAGCAGAAAGACCACTTCAATGGCCAAGGCATAAATGGGAGGATATTATTAAAATGGATCTCAGAGATGTGGATGAGAGGGTGTGGCCTAAATTCATTAAGCTGAGGACAGAGACAAGTGGCACACCCTTGTGAACATGGTAATAAACCTTCAGGTGCACGGAGTTTCTTGGCTAGCTCAGAAAACTAATAGCTTCCAAATTAGTTGATCATCTGGAGTTACTGAAAATGGGAACTGTCCATCATCTTAGGTCTATGACATCACATTTTTAAAACTGGGTGTGTTTGTATTCAGGTGAAAATAGAGGGGGGAGAGACAGTAATCTGGCAGGCCACTCAAAATGGCTAGTTTTCATCACCAACACCAGTGCACAAACAACAGTCAGGCTGACAGTGCCTTCAATCCTAAATATTAATTTCAGACAAAAAACACTAGGATTACCACAACAATTCTTGTAACATTTTTAGTCTGTTGGAAGGTATATTAGACAGCAAGACTACAAGTTTGTGGGACCACACACAGGCACCAGCTCTACAGAAGAAACCTGACGACTTGAAAAAAGTACAGATATAATAGTAATTCTAGAGATAAAGTTACATGATTGTCCTAGTTCATACACACAGCACAATTCACAAATATAGACAGTAAACACAGGAAGAGAAGACTGAAAAACTAACATGAAACTAAAGAAGCCATGCTCTGTTGTTCAGTACAATATATGAGAGCCCACAAAGTGTTAATATGCTTGACTGACTAACTCCCTGGAGCACAGTATCCCATGAAAAGAAGTTCCCTGAACTTTATGTCTCAATATGTGCCTTGTAAATCTAAAACTGGGCAGACAGCATTGTTGAGATATAAAAAAAAAAACACTCTTACTGAATTCTGCGAAACCAGTCTCAGGCGTACTCCCACCTCAACGTGGCATATTGCCAGGAATGTGGCCAGAAGCACTGGAATTTTGAATCCTTCTATACTAACTATGTAGCATCAATTACTGTAACTATCAGTATCAGGCACCCACACTGCCCTAACAAGTACTTGTTATTCCAAAGCAAAACAGAGTAATAAGTAACAACTCCATTAAAACCCACCTTGAACTTGCAGTTTTTCTCAGTGTGACCCCACGACATTATGTACCTGAAACTGTATTCTGTTCGAAAGAAATTACTTTCCAGTTCATCATCTTCACATTTCAAGTACAGGCTGGAGATAAATTCAATATACATTTAAGCCTGCTTTTATTTATTTCTTTTGACTGTCTCCCTAATAATTAGAAAATTCAGCATGAGGAACAAAGAGTTTGATGATAACGCAGAATACAGAACAAAGACATAAATATTTACTGAATTTACAGGCCATGGTGTAGATGGGGGGAAGGGAACAGAGTGGTGCCATTGACCTGGGCAGCAAAGTTGAAGAGAAACTTAATACTAGAAATAAAAAAAAGCATTTCTGTGCCCAACAAATTCTTTTAATTATTAAGCCAAATAAAAGGAATTTCAATAAATGAATGTGACTTATTCAGTTCATAATTTCCGTTAGGAGCAACCATTGTGATTACTCAACCCTGGCATCAAAAAACCTAGCTTAGACACTATTTACATGCACAACATATACATTCCCACTTTCTGGTAAAATTATTTTGATGTTTCTTGCTTCCAAAATTTGTGTAACACACTGACAGCAGGAAACAGAAAGATTTGCAAATGGGCAAACAACTGATGCACACTACTAATGCACAATTGTTTTAGGGAGGTTAATCTATATGCACTATTGATATTACAGATAACATAATACACTAATATCAACATATTTTAAACTCTTAACTTGAAAAGGAGTTCTGTCTTCAATTTTAATTTTTAGGGTTTAATGTTGAACTTAACGTAACAACATATATAATTTCAGCATAATCACAAATGTTACAGCTTGATTACATTGAGGAAATTTCATTGAACTATAAATGCATAAACATTATGTGAAGGAATTAGATTTCATTCTTGACACAGGTACTTCTCAATATACCAGCGAATTAATTTTCTCTAAATATTTTTATTGATGTTAACCTGATGAAGCTGCAGCTGAAACACGTTGTATGTATAATGATATAATACAGAACTAAACAAGTGTGACGTGACTGATTATATATCTTCCTCATTTGAAGGTTAATACTTCACATCACAATAAAGATATCTATAGCAAGGATAGAACTCAAGGACTGGTAGGGTAAGAAAAAATTGTCATCTCATGTGTTCTTACTCTTGAACCTGTATCTCTGAGTGGAAAGCCCGTTCAGCACATGCAACACTTACGCAGTGGTCTACCGCTTCATGACGTTCACTACTAGCATACACAGCAATGACTGCTCATTCTCATCTGAAATTACACAGCTGTATTTATTTCAAGGTCTCACACCAACAAAAACATAAAAAAATCCTTACAAAGACCATACTAAAACAAGTTCTTGGAACCCAAGTACTTGCACAAAACAAGTTGGTGAGGCAAGAATGCAGTGGGACCCTTGTCATTCAAAAACCTCACAGCAGCAATGTCCTGTTGTGTTAATGCAGATCATTCTAAACTGACAAAAAATGTAATCGTATATACAAAACTGGTAGAGTAACCTCTAAACTGACTCAAAAACACCAATGTCTCACAAAACATCACACACACCTCCACAAGCAAGAACACTCCATGTAACATCTTACTTGGAATTCTTGGACTCTGAAGAAGGAGGCTGCAAACTCCTCCAAAACGTCAATAAATATATCCCAATATACACGGCATCATATCCCAGAAGTTTTAACTCCCAAGAATTATTCACATTAAAAAATCCTAATAGGACTGTCAGATTTAAATGGAAATAATGAGTTTTAATCTACTGGCTAAAGAGTTTTGTATCCAGAAAAGTAATTATGCTAGTGTTAAGAAAGAGTCAAATTGAATACCTTGAAACTAATTTAATATTTCTCCAAGTGCCAACTGACTCATCATGTCAGTCTAACTATTGTTCCATAAAGTACAACCACATGAAACTTTTGGTTCTCACACTGGTGCATAAGAAAATTATAGCCTTCAGACATGTTACACAGTGTAGCTTGGTAGATAGGTAATGCTCCAGAGAAACATGCTGCCTCCATCTTCAGGGTACATCCTGTTAGACTGTGAAGATTGAGGCAGTACCTACTGCCGAAACACAGCCCACTTCCACAGTGTCAGTACCCAAGAACAGAATCGATATCAACGGTGAACCACCACAAAAGCTTTAAATCAGTCTCGGACAAGGCAGTCATTCATGAACAGAATACTTGTATTTGTTGTCACAAGCAAAATCCAGTGTGCATTTCTGACCCAAGCAGCCTTGTGTCTTACAGCAAAGCAGATCCAAATGTACCACCAACATGCAACGAAGGCTGAAGTCAAGAACATGCAGCACAACATTTTCATGCTGGTCTGTGCCTTCACTTTGTTATTTCATTTTAGGGTGTCAGTACCTCGGATTACATAGTGATAACTGGCATCAGGATTGGTGAATTGGAAAGGATTCCGAAGGAAGCAGACACACTGTAAAGCATTATCCTGGCATCTGACTCCTGGAAGGGCTGATGAAAACCAAGAGCAACATAAATCAGGACAGCTAGTCCTCCAGTGGAGATTCAAACCAGGCACCTCCTCAATACATACATACAGCACTAACACTACACCAACCTGCTACATTATGACTTCGTGGTGTGGTGCACAGACAAAGAGGTATTTTTTCCGTTAACTATATCGCCCTCTCTCTTCTGCTTAAGTCAAACAACTTTCAAGTTCAAATTGACAGTAAACAAACTGTCAGCCAAGTAAAAGGGATATGAAAGACAGCGTACACTTAAATCATCAATTAATGTCTCTTGGGATGGAACACTAATACAAATATGAAAGTGAGGAAAATCTGAACCAGAGGAGTTATGCAGAACCACCAGAAACTGAAACTAAATAATATTAAAACCTTAAAATGGGGAAAACTCAACAATTATTGTGCTGCAGCTTACACATGATAAGAACTTTTGAGCCAGAGTGTACATTCCACAAGGTAACCTTGGAAAGTTTTTGCCTTCCAGTGTTGTTACTGCATAATTAACACTGCCTTTTCAGCTGCACAACAAATGGGAGTGGTACTTTCAGGTGAATGGCCCATCAATGCATTTAACCGGTCTGTCCTATGCAGACTAATAATGCAATCAGTTAACACAGCAACACACAGATGTGCCACCTCAACACTGAATAAAAATGTAGGGAAAGGTAATGGCGTTCTGCACAGTGTCACAAGCTCAAATGGCAGTCATTATAAAACAGTCAGTCATAGTTGCATCTAAACCCTTGTTTCCTACTGTTTAACATATTTCTCCTATTTTATTGGGCAGAGGATGCTTACATTATCAATTCTGTGCTTCCTTTACAACCTGTGAGAACAACTAACTCAGACGAATAGACAGTAATAGCCATTCAGGAATTAAAAAACCCCTGACTTTAAGTAACCTAGAAGGATATCAATGTATTCACAGCAATATGCAATTGAACAATTGATTAATTTCGATGTTCTCCCCCATCCATGCCCATATCTTCCCAGTGGTCTTTTCCTCTCAAGTTCCCTGACAAAAATTCTGAAAGCATTTCATTCCTCTCCCATACATGCTACCTATGATATCTATCACATCGTCGCTAACTTGATCACCACAATGGTATTTATGAAGAGCAGGGTGCACAAATACCAGGCACCAGGTTGCCTGTACGACTAAATTTTCTATGGTGGCACCTAATATCTGTGGGTCTTCAACATGGAACTTGCTCCACGTCAATTTCTGGCATCAAGAATTCTGAGGTAGCTCCTAGATTTTTGAAAAACATGTCCGTCCCTGATGAAGATATTCGCACCCCTCCTCTAAGTTCCCTCTCTTAGGTCTAAATGTACGTTTCAACACCCTGTTCTCAGACATGCTCAAGCTATACTCTTCTCTTCCCACACAATCTCCAGTTTAATGATAGTCACAATGAATGCTGTGTCATTAAGGGTCAAAATAACTTCACAGTCACTGCATGGTGGCCATTTAAATATTACTGTACCAATCTATATGGATACCAGAAACTGGTTTAGTTTTTATAAGTGTTATTTAATAATGCTGTCAATTACTGAGATTATGCAGCATCCATGACAGATGAATGAATGAGTAAGCAGCATTGGTTGAATGATACTAACAGGGGAAAACCGAAATACTCTAGAGGAAACCTATCCCATTGCCTCTTTGTCCAGTACAAATCCTACATGGACTGGTCCGGGAATGGACCCAGGCCTCCGTGGTGATTGGCCAGCAACTAACCACCTGAGCCACGGTATGAACAGGGATTGGTTCAATATCTGTATTAACAGCACAGGGCATGGCACTGGATAACAGGGAGAGACTATGATCCTTAATCTTGAGAAAAGGTGACAAAAACTGATATTATAATGGGAGACTTCTTGATATAGTTTCAGAGAAGATTTGGGTATATGATACACATATATACAATGTGTCACCACAAGGATGGAAACCAAAGCACTTTCACAAATCCATACATGCCAGCCACCAGTGGTGTTACACTAACATTATACTGCATGGCTGTACTTGTCTTCAGGCGAATGGCTGTCACACCAGGATGGCCTCAGCAGGCTAGTGGTTATCACAATACTGGCCCAATTTTAAAATAAAGATCTCAACCAACACCTATACATGTAAGCAAGGTTCGCTCCTGTAACATCATTTGTAACGAACACACTGAAGCCTCATACAATTGACAAACTTCAACATTAAATTCGCACAATGAATGAAACACTGTCACAACACCTTACAGAATTTCTAGTGGTAGGTTTAACAGCTTCTGAAGATGAATAATTCATAACAATTTTATACATATAATAAAAGTATAAACATTTATTTAGATAAAACTAAAACATTTAGAATATAATCACTAGATTCTTTCAGTCACGTGGCACTTAATCTACCATACGCTGAGGGCATGGCCTGACAATTTCATACAGTAACATACCACATATAGAGGGCATGAACTTGCAATTTAATATAACAACACACCACATACAGAAGGCATGACCTCACAATTTCATACAGTAACACATTTTGTTACCTTGTCTGTGTACACCAACCTGCAGATGCCTTCATACCACCTCCTACTACTAATACTGCTACTTACAAAACTGACTGTAGAGTCCAGTTGAAATGTGATGGCACATGGTGACACACAGGAGGGAAAGTGAAGGGAAAAATGGCAAATGAAGTGGGTAGCCAGTACTCTTCACAATGCCTCAGAACACTGTGTACCCAACATTACTACCGTTGGTGCGCACACCTCAGCTGCCAGTAGTCGACTAAACTAACAGCCCTGCCAATTTAAATGGACTCATCTCTTTCGCCGAAAGACAAAAACTGGTTCCTGCACATGTGCCATCACATTTCAAACGCAGTCTAGCAAAGGGTCACAACTGTACCACAAATAACTATTCTAAGATACTGTCTACACAAAATTATTCAAGATGAAAAGTCTTCTCCCTCTCTTACCTTACTACTCAGGTCATAATAAAAATATCTTTAATGTCTTTAATTCTCAAATATGAATACATTTCTCAGAAACTCAATAAGGATCTGCCTTAACCCAATCAACAATTTTAAAGGGATCTGGCCGCTGACAACTCATGACCTTAAAATCTTACAAGCTCTGGTCACTCAGAGAATTGACCACATAGGCACCTGTCAGTCATTCTTTGATGGCCCCAACAACACATTTATCAAGAGCAGGAACACGTGGCTTCGGAATCTCCCTGTTTCTATCTTCATGTTTGTACAACGCATCAATGACGATTAAAACACTTTATTATCCAACAGATGAACAAATATATAATTCTATGAATTATATATTTGTGCATCTGTTGGACAATAAAGTGTTTTACTCCCTATTTCTGTTGCTGTAATCTGACTCACGGAAGTGGTGAAATCATTTTACTTGTATCATGTATTATCGGTATTTAGATTCCGTTTCATAGTACCTGCTGTGCACAAATCAGAGGTGACTGAAGTTCAAAAGTTTAAATTTGTTCAGAAAAACATACATCTGGCTGCAGGACTGGATATTAAAAAACAGTGACACTTTTACATTTTTGGAATTTTTAAACATGAACTTCAAACATCGGATCAATCAGTGCAGTTACCAGCTACAGACTGCTTGATTCTTGTCGGAGTAATTATGACAATTCTTTTTACACTTCATCTCATACATCTTTGGAGCTTATCCAGGCTCGTACGCAATGCATACTAGGTCCTCATCCCCTAGGAATGAAAAGGCCAAAGTGTACACCCAACCACTCTCCTCCATCTGGTGCCAAGGCTAAGATTCAATGGAAATTAATGTAAAGTTTCTTCTTGGACCACTTGATGATTCAAAGCAAAGCCACTAAGTTCATTTGGAATGTCAGTAATCACTCACCCAATGACACAGTGCACATTCCAGAAGACCTGAATCCTCACAGATTTATTAGTTGCACAAACTGAAACAAGATACTATGATATCCTGAGTTTTCACAGTAATAACCATGAAGAGTACAGTCTTCTCAGACTATCACTATAGTTTGGCAAACAGGTACTGTTGCCAATAAAACCTGCTGCCTCCATCTTCAGGATACCTATCTACCAAACAACACAGAATTGCAATCCAGAAGACAGTTATCCTCACACAATACTAAACATTAGTAAGGTTATGTTGCCCTTGGGCTTTATTATATACCAGGCAATGTTGATGTATGGGGAAGTGGGGGATTAGCTCAACCTTATCATAACTTCAGAAGTAGATGGTGATGAGTAGCCAGTCTCATATCCCAACCACTCTACGTCCAAGAAAAAAACTATGGTAGCAACTGAATAGGACGTTGGGAGGGTTCCAGAGCCAGTCTGGACATTGCAGAGAAGAGAAAAATCTCATCTCTGCTGGGAATTGAAACCCCAATTTCCCATCATTAAAAAAATTAATCCTTCCTCCTCCTGTGTCCCTCTGGCATCAACACACATTGACAAAGTATGATGTACATTTTCAGGGAAGGAACAGCACTGTTCTTTTTATTTTTTAATCCCAAACTGTGGGTCATCTTACCCCAGAAATGGACTCCTCCATGCCTTTCAATCAATTCATTGCTCAGTCATACAATCAATCAATCAACCAATCAAGCAAGCAAGCAAACAAGCAATCAATCACAGAGCAGAGTGATGACAGCATCAGGAGAAAAAGCTTGCTCTACTCTAAAAACCTACGTTTTTCAATTTCCCTCTTGGATCGTATTACCTATATGCGAAACTTAATAATCTGGGAATTACACATACAAACCACTTAACATGAAAACAGATATCAACCTATGGGCTTTCGTAACACAAACTGACCCTCTGGTGCTGTAGTCATGTAGTGTAATGCCGAGAAAGCCAAACAACTATAGTCATCACCCAGTAGCATGTGAGGCAAGGGGTATGCCATTTAAAAGCCTGTCTTTTGCAGAGTCCACTGGGCACTTAATTCCAGTACCATGATGCTGAAAACATTACTCTTCACAAACAATTCACAATGTTCACTTTATCACTATATATTGCCATCAACACAACTATAATAGAATATAATATTAATGCAACATGTTTCAACTTACAATAGTCATCTTCAGGCTAAGCTAAGAACCGATTATTGCTTCACAGGGTGGTTGTACACATTTGGGATCCCAAATGCTCACAACCACCCTGTAAAGCAATAACAGTTCTTAGCTTAGCCTGAAGATGACTATTGTAAGTCGAAACATGTTGCATTAATATTATATTCTATTATAGTTGTGTTGACTGCAATATATAGTAATAAAGTGAATATATAGATACACAACGGGATGACTTCATTCAAATTTACAATGTGTTAACAAAATTATGCATCCCTTCACACAACAATGATAAACTCACACTGTACTGGGCATTTAACTAGCCCTAAACATACTGGAAGCACCGCATCTCTGCAGCTCCATTACGACCACTATACCCCTTTAACCTTCCTCTCGTACTCACTGTCACCCACAAAGCACACACACAATCCTGCAGTGCTGCTCCTCTGGACATGCATCATGTTTCCTGTATCCCAAGTGCGGCTGAAAGCCTCCCAAAACCGCTCCTGTACAATGAACCAAAAGATCAGTGTGGCCTTTCTGATAAGCATCCTCACTTGGGTAAACTTTAGGCAAACACAATGTGAAATGTAATAAAAAAAATGTATATTCTACTGTACAGTCATACACGTTGGGCAACTGCTCATACAAATGCAATTTTATCCCTTAAAACACCCACTTAAAATACATCAAAATATTCATTAATAAATGTCACACAAATATAGCACAGGTTTATTATACAAACACACAGTAAGCATAAAATTTAAGATAGGAAATCACATACAGACACCTCAGGATTCATAACTTTATATGGTGGGGGTAACAGGCTGCGATAGCTCAGTCGGTATAGCGACTTACTATGGGCTGGGCAGTCCGGAAATCAAATCATGGTGGGGGCGAGATTTTCTGCACCCGTCCAGACTGGCCTTGGGGCCCACCCAACCTCCTATACAATGGGTACTGGGTCTTTCCTAGGTGTAAAGCAGTCAGGGCGTGGCATTGACCACCCACCTCCCTGTAGCACCAAGGTTAAGGAAAGAGTAGAGCTATACCCCTACTCCCCCCCTGGGATTTCATGGCCTGTTCTATGGTAAACTTTACTTTTACCTTCATACGGTGGGATAACAGTAAAACATTCACAATGGACTTTACACAGACAAGTTGTAAAATTTGTGATTGGGTTGAAATGGCTCAGGAGAGAACTCCCATGGTCAGTTTTAGTGACAATTGCTATGAACAGCCTGGAATATGAAGATTATTGTCTTCCGGGTGTGATACTATTTGGTTTTACTAGATATGAATCAACAGATAAGAAACACTAAGTAACCAGTTTTAGATCACTTTTCAGAAAATGAATAACAAACCTCAATCCTGGATCATATCCAACACCTCTCCTCAGTTCTACTGACTTGATCAAATCTTTCAGTTGTGGCAAACATGTTATCATCAATTCAGGACACAGCTCAGCCAAACATGTGGACAGTCTGAACAAACGGGCAGATGAAAATGCAAGATGTTCTTGGCAGAACATCATAAAAACGCAAAGAAATGACTCCCTGAAAACATGCATTTATCAGTTTGAGAAAAAATACTGAAAGTCTGTCTGTAACATCTCAAAAACACACAGCACTTATTAGGGTGAGAGATTTCATAAACTAATTTTTACAGTGAGATGCTGTAAACCCAATTCAATTCCCAGACTAGAAGAACCACCCACTTTCAGATGAGTGCAACTGTAGAATTTTTTTAGATTCTACTTTGGCACTCTACTACCAAAGCACAGATTATTCAATCATAGATTCAACATAATCAACTTGTATAATTCCAGGAAATGTAACAAAGTTGTCAATGTGCTTCATCTGAATAACATTTGCCATGAAAAACTGAAATTTATAACCAGTAAATGCCATCATAATTTGTTATACAAATGATAAATAATGGTATTTACAAACCTCATATCTACATTCTCTTTAAACACATCACTATAAGTTACGGCTCTTATAAAGCCCACAGCTTGCTGTCTTGCAATATGTCCATCTTCTGCAGCCATTGCCAGTTCAAAAATCTTTGACATTGTATGCTTAATGATCTGGCTCATTAAGTCTGCACTAAACTGTTTCAGAGTGATTATATCCAACAGAAATCCCAATGCCTGCAAAGGAAACAAATGTCCCATACATAATACATACTGAAAGCTGAAATATAAAGAATTTTATGTACTTAACGTCAACTGAGAAACATAACAGTGGACATTATTCTTGTAAAATGTGTTAACACCATTAAATTAGCAGTATTTTGTGTACAGAAACAGGGCATGGAATGAGTGCAAACTCTTACAATAATCACAACTGCTCTCAAGGACAATGCAAAACAGAACAGTGTTTCTTTTTCAGCTTCAAGTCATGTGATTAAATGGAAACAACCGTGTTCACTTCTACATAGTACTTAGTTCTGTGTGGAGCTGTATCAATTGCCAAGTTATATAAAATTGTGTGACATAAAGAACGACAATAAAAAGTGCATGGCCACAATTCAAACTGGAAACATCCTGAATTCAAGACACACATTACAGCAAACCCTCACCATTCATGGGGGTTTCATTCTTAAAAGATCCCACAAACAGTGTAACCTGAATGTGGAAATATAAGATCTTATGTGAAAAAAAACTGAATTAGGGTACACAAAGACAAATAAAAACAAGACTATATGTAAATTAATGATTAATATACATAGAAACATTTGGTCGGTGTTGGCAGAATGATGTCAGTGTCGCTGGCTGAAAGTTGTCGGACAGACTGAACAAAATACAGTGCGTGGTGGAGGGACAGACAGAAGATTTATTGAATAAAGAAGTGATCTTCATTCATCTTCTACTGCATGTCATTACACACCTCATTTGGTGCCATGACAGCTCCTACATCCATATTCCAGCCACAAGCAGAAGATGCTTCCAATCTTTTCAGGTACAGGGTCACTGCAATTAACCTGACCTTGTCTTCACTTTTCTACATGAAGGGTTTAAGCTTTCAGAACACTAAAAGTAGTCACACATGATTATTTCCTTGTCATTCTTAACCCCATCCCCACCAACAGGACACATCCTTCATTTGCTAAATGAAGTAGCTACTTGCTGGTCATCACATGACTTGTATCTTCATTACCTTGACACTTAACACATCAGTAAAAATGCTATCCTAAGTACACTTACAAACCAACTGAAGACAGATTTAATTACCCACCAATACAGCATGTTCATGGGGAACAGTCCTTTTGTAAGTAAAGAACTTCTCTGATACGGGTTCCAACACTAATCTCCAAACTTCCGGGTTCTCACATTCCACAAAACACTTTAACAGGGGGTGAGATGTGAAGGCTCCTCGGACATTTACACTGCTGCCAGTTTTAGTCACCATTCTCGGTAAGTAATTTGTAACAATGTCCCTCAGTATCCGAGCTACGAAGTCATCCTGCTTTGGATTCAACTTCGCTAAACCAAAAATAAATTGGTGCAACGTCTTTTTTATTGCTGACGCTATGAATGGATGCAACTGGGTTTCAGGCCTGTAGATGGCATGTGGCAGAAGTAGAATATTAACAATTTGTGGCAATATGCAGTTGGGTGTCGACTGAAAATAAACATACAGTGAACAATTACAAATTGCAACAACAGCTTGGACAAACAAATTAACCTTGAATGCCACATTAGATAATTCAAGGATCTTCAATCTTGGTTAGGTCACTGGCTACACTGGCCACACTTTTTATAGTCTTCCCAGTTCCTCCAGGCAAATACCAGGATAATAACTCAATCAGGGCCATGACCATGTCCTTTCAAATCTTTCCCAAGATATCACTCATTCTATATCTTTCAACATTACATAGTCTGAGTTACTGACAGCACTGTAAAATAAACAGAACCGGCAGAAAACAATGCATTAGAAGAGCCATGGTATATATATATATACCCACTTCATCTTTATCTGTCTACCTAGCCATCTCACTAATATTCAAATACAGAATGTCCACAAAGTCCTGTTCCTGTTATCAAGAAGTAAATTTTTAGAATAAGAATAAGACTTTGCGAACACATGTATTTTAACAAAATAAATCACAGCTTTTGTGCTGCCTCCAATGGTACAATAGTCATACTTCATTTCATGAAAATTGATCTAATGAATCAAAGATTAATTGTGATGGATGGAAGGTAGGGTTGAGATGCAACAGGTGGCAATACTGGCCAATCAAATGGCTACCTAGGACACTCACCTTTGTATAGATAATCTGTCCACAATGACATATCAGACAGGCAGCACACACATAGATCCTGCCCACAAGCTCACTGCTTGATGTTGCACAATTGATCACAGAGCTTACACATTTGTCAAACTGTATGAAGTATGCCAGGCACTTCTTATGGAACAGTGACTTCCTATGGATATCCTGAAGACTCTTGTATCTGAGCCCCACTAGTTTCACAAAAGTAAACAGAGGATCATCCGCATCTGCCAGACAAATTGCTGATGTATGACACAGTTCCTGCACTGCAGGCAATCTGTCCATAGTTCTTGTTAGATCTAACAGTTCTTCCGATGGTTTATTGGCAGATAATACACAACACCTACAAGGGAAGGCATATCCAAATTCATAAGATGACCTTGCACAAAAGCTGATACCTTTCACTATCTCTCACTTTCAAGTTAGATGTGTGTGATTATGATACGATCCCATACTTCAGGTGATGTATTAGGAAAGCATTCTTGTCCTATATTCATACAAATATGGTAGATAAGATTTAAGGTTTTCATCACAATGAAAATAAGAGCACCGATAAAAGTCAAAAACAAACAGGGTGGCAGCAGTGTTTTCTGTTTGCTGCTTGAATGCAGTTCTTACATGCATGAACATAAATATCACTCTCAGCCACTCATATCAGACATTACACTTATAATTTTATTACTATCTCAGCTACTCATATCAGACATTACACTTATAATTTTATTACTATTCTTATCAGAACATATCTCTGAAACAAAATTTTGCCAGCCCAACAATTATTTTCACATGTAACGATGGTTTTCCTCAGATCATGGACGGAACTTATGGCACATATGGGTGGGAAGAAATGCTTACAACATACAGATGGGAAGACAACACTTAAATGTATGTTAGAGAGTGATGTGAAACACAGCACTTGGACAAAGTGGCATGTCTTAGATGTACCAGATGAATAACATGACAGCATTAATGGATATGGTTAGAATTAGAGCTGGGAAATAAAAATTTGACATTATAATTACTGCCATACCTGAACCAGGCTTGTATAATAATGCTCTCACAGTCCTTTGATGGATCAATCACATTCCGCATAACAGTTTCCTCCAACAAAACAAGATTCAGATAACGCTTTACTAATGTGATGTTCATCTTCTCTGAGCTCAGGAAGTAGAAAAACAGCTGGTCAAATGATTGGAACTGGAATTGTGGCTGTTCCAGCGACAGCAGCGTGAAATTAGCTGCCAAATCTGCTACTTGAAATGGGGGCTGAGTGACAGTGCTGGAACACTGAGACTGTACATATGGCAAGATGTGCTGCATTAACACTTCCACCATCTTCTTTGGCTGACTGCAGTCACCAGAATCTTCATCCATAACAGAGTTCAGAATCTGACGTAACTTTGTCACAATCGAGATAACTGTATCCAGAAGTCGACAAGAATCAGACACTGAACTCTTAGACAAATAATGTGTTACCCAGCCACCTGGAAGCAAGAGAATTCTATAAGTCAATTATAGAAATGTTCTATCTACATATAAGAAATTGGCTGGTACTGTACAGACTGGATTGATCCAGCTCAGCACACAGGCACTTAAGAATGTAGTAATGAACCTTCAGTTTCCATGGAATGCAGGGAATTTGAGTAGTTGAGGGGCTTTTCAATAATGACTCTGCTCAATGAGCTGGTTAAGTGCAATGCCAACAGTGGAACAACAGGTCCACACCACAGCCATTTCACTCCAAAGATAAGTGCTCCAAATACCTACTGGACAGGAGTCCAGACAGCTCCAGGATCATTGGCAATTGGGTGGTGAAAAGAAAATGATGCCCTAAAGAAAACTGAAGCATGGCTGTCCATCTCAAAACCAGCTGCTTTACTCACTGAGCAACGTGAATTCAAATTTTTACAAAGGAAAATGTAACAGAGTAGAGCTAAAAGGTACAGCTGCCCCTGGCCATTCCTTGAAGGCATATTGGGGGGGGGGGAGTTTAGAGGTGTAGGTCCTTTCATTCTTAACTTCAGCACTTGAAGAAAGTGAGTGATCAAAGTCATGTCCCAGCTCCTTGTCCCTCAGAAAAGAATCCTTGTACCCACTGAACAGGAGATGTCAGTACAGAAAAGCATGGAGAACTTCTCTCGGTGTAGCATATACAAGCTCTAAGCCCTGTTAAATAAAA
>Ga0136643_10000709_pt1 | contig 37791 bp, 21 predicted proteins | sample TergutLab28metaG_FD_96883 | JGI IMG/M metagenome (GOLD analysis project Ga0136643, IMG submission 96883) | Labiotermes labralis P1 segment gut microbial communities from Petit-Saut dam, French Guiana - Lab288 P1 (version 3) (version 3) | ecosystem: Host-associated > Arthropoda: Insects >...
CGCATTTCACGGAACCCGAAGGTTCATTACCGCACTCACAAGCGTCCGCCACCTGTCTCTATCCTGAGCCAGCCCAATCCAGTCCATATACCCACATACCAACTCCTGGAGATCCATCCTAATATTATCCACCCATCTACGCCTAGGTCTCCCCAGTGGCCCCTTTCCCTCCGGTTTCCCCACCAAGACCCTATACACCCCCGTCTCCTCACCCATACGTGCCACATGCCCAGCCCATATCATTCTTCTCGATTTTATCACCCGCACAATATTGAGTGAGGAGTACAGATCATTTAGTTCTTCGTTATGCAATCTCATCCATTCCCCCGTTACCTCGTCCCTCCAGGATCCAAATATTCTCCTCAATACCATGTTCTCAAACACCCTCAGCTTCCTGTCCTTTCTCAATGTCAGCGACCAAGTTTCACACCCATACAAAACAACAGGCAAAATTATAGTTCTATATATGTTGACACATGCAGTTTCATCCAAAATGTTTTATTTTAGATTATTTTAACGAAAGCTTTGTTCACAACAATTTGTGGCCCTGTAATGTCTTTGCTGTCTTTTTTTACTTTGTAACAGTGAATTGTTGTGTATTCATTAACGTCAAATAGCAACATTTTAAAACTGCGTCTACTTCAGATTAAGTGTTTCGATCTTCACACACGTTACCTTTAGCCTCACTGATATTCTGGATTTGCTTTTTCTCAGCAATTATAGAACCATTTCCTCATATTCTGTTTTCTCTTTTTGTCGATGTGCTTAATTAGCTTAGTTTAGTTAAATTAGCTTAGTTTAGTTAAATTACTTTAGTGTTTTTGATTTTGTTTCTTGATGTTCAAGTAATGTGTTTTTATCTCGGACATCCCTTAGTGTTTTATATATTACAAAATAATTGTAAGTTACCATTACTGCAACTAGTTTATTATGTTATAGAAATGTACGACAAGCACAACTGTATATCTTTCGGAATGTAATTAGTAGACCGCACCCCTTCACACGTTTCTTGTACGTAGAAAAAACATGCTGTACGTATTTTGTTCCTTTTAACATGTACATTGACATGCATTTTATAACACAAAAGATTTCGATTTCAATCTACCTCCCATTACTGAAGTTGCAGTTGCATTGTTCATTGTATGTATCTTAACGGCCTGAGGATGACCACTTGGCGGTCGAAACATGTAGCTACACATGTATATGACATAATAAATTGGTTGTGTTAATGGTAACTGATAACTGTTTTGTAATACCGGTAGTGTTATTCAACAATTCCGGTACCGTGAAACGACATTATGGTGTAACGAAATTCGAGTATTAATCAGCAAACGCATATACACGTACACGCACAATTACTCGTCGCAGTTGTATAAGAATAATGTAGGTGAATTATTTTACCCTTACGGTTGATGTGTGAAATCATACATTAATAAGGTTTTTTTTAAAGAGGTTTTGAATTACATATCGAAAATATTCCCTGTCATCCACATTAGTGTTTCTGCTTGTAGTTCGTTTCAGCTGTTGCGTGCTTTCATTTGGGTGCAATATGGACCCCGCTTTTGGTGTAAGGCACAGAAAGTTTGCACACCTGAGGAATAAGGGTTTACAAATTCCCGCAAATGATCGCGCGACAAACAGTCATTGGTGTGCATTATTTCACGTGATCAGGTGCACGAAGTAATTTTAAGTTTTCTTTGCTTCTCACGCTGTATGATTAGTCATACAGCCCCGAGCTGCAGAGTTAAATAAAACCTTGGGAACACATGTGGGGCGGATAGCTCAGTAGGTATAGTGACTGACTACGGGCTGGACGGTCCAGGATCGAATCCCAGTGGGAACGAGATTTTCCGCCCGTCCAGACCAGCCTTGGGGCCCACCCAGCCTCCTGTACAATGGGTACCGGGTCTTTCCCGGGGGTAGAGGCGGCCGGGGCGTGTCCCTGACCCTCCACCCCCATCTAGAATGCCGAAGTCCTAGAAAGAGTAGAACCATACCTCTGCTTACCCTAAGGGCCTTCGTGGCCTATGAAAGGGTGAAAACCTACCTTGGGAACACTTACGCACTCGTATTTCAGGATCAAGTCGAACATACTTGATGCTAATGAGGGGAGAGAGGTTCATATAACGAGATAAATATTTTGTGATGCCACTTTGCCAGTCACCTGCCAACTTGTTTATGTTAAAATATTGCGTTATTCCTTCCTGTCCACCGGGTGTGATAGCGCAACATATAAATGCTCTTTAATAACTATTCTTATTAAACGCCCTTAATGAATTTCAGTGACAGAACATGACGGTTAGAATCTCGCCTAGGGGCAGGTCGTGTACAGCGACTGTAATTAAGCGGTGACCATTCGCTTTAAACAACAGTAATGCCCTGACTAATGACGCGTATGGAGACAATTCTGTCGTCGCTCTGTGAGTGTGACGCACTCCTGTTCTGTTTATAGGGAACAGTTTAGATTTCGTACTTTATTCATTAAAACATTTTGGAGCCATTGTACGTTTTTAGTATTTAATGTGTTTTAAAAAGTGTACATACTCTCAAACAGGCAAAATTTCGCAACGCATACTTTCAGATATCAGTGATGCTTTAATCTTTTGTATTTCTGTATCTTGACTAGCGGAATTCAAATCTAAACGTCCAGAAATAAAAGCACAACTATTGCAGACATCTCACAAGCGCCCCTCGAAGGAATAATAATAATAATAAAGCGGTGGCGAACAACTCGCGGTCTGCGGATTAATTTACTGCAAGGACAAGTGATGTGGCTGTTACAGAGTCCTCACTTCACGTGACTTTTCAACCACAGAATTTGAACATTAATTTTCGGAATATTCATTATTAATTTTCTTGCTATTATGTCCATTTGCAATGCCTGTACCAGTCTCAGATACCTGTTCCGTCACCTACTTTACTCCTACGGTAACCCTTCTATTTACCTTCGACCCGACCCACGTACAGTTCGTTTGTGCTTGTTCTACATGTAATATTTTCAGCTAGCCAATCGATCTTAGGTTTGTGTAAGATGTTCAGCTGTCTTTAAATTCTCTTTTATGCCCCCCCCCCCTTCATCCACGTTTTTATTTCGCTGTCGTATGGTACAAATGGCCTAACACTGAATGTTTCAGGTGTCTCATATACCGTATACTGCTGGTCCTCCTTTTGTCTGTATGTCTGTCTTTCTATAAAATACCCATTTATATGTACACGTGCATACCTTTTATTTTCCCTTTTTCTGTGTCTGGCTTAATGAACTTGCTAAGTATTTGAATCAGTGTTCTGTTTTTAGCGAATTCTTTCATTTAAAGACGACAGGTATTTGTTTTTCTTTGGATTTAATCCACTGGTATTGATAAGAATAATTTATGTTGTTTGTTTACATATAAACATAACTTAAATGTTTTGGCGTTCATTATATTGTGCTCCAACTATAACTTGCCAGGATTTTCTATTTCGCTCTCCTTGCCGCTAGCAAATGTTGGAATCGTGTGTTATATGTAACTCAACTTCTTCATTTCTGTAACTCATTCGTGCTTATATTATCGTTCCTGATATCGTTTGCATAGTCAACGCAGCCAACGTAATGTCGTTAAATAAATCGACCACCAAACTGCATTTTTTTTCCTGAAGATTCACGTCTGTTTGATTATGACACTGTGGTTGCCTTCGTTCAGAAGAAACTTCTTGCCCCCATAATCAGCATTCAAGGACTGATAGAAGACACTGGACTTTGGATCCTGACAACCTTCTCCGAATAGTAGTTTTTTACACATCAACATGGCGGCATTTCCCATAAGAATGGAACTATCTGCTACATATTTCCTTAAGGGAAATTTACCACAATTGATTTTCATAGGCTGATGTTCTGTGTAATGTAACTGTTTCGTGTATTTTAAATTGGCCGTAAAATGAACCTTTTAGTGCCGTACAACAAAGAGCCTGTGCATACACGCTTATTTCCATCATATTGCACAGTCGGCTTTAATGCTGCTACATGTTTCGTCATTATGCATAAGACAGTTGCACGGAAAATGTACAGCATTCAGTTTACAAAGTTCTTTACGTATCCAACGTAAATTGTAGTACAAACCTTTTACAGCGTTTTCCTTTACCTGGTTCGCAGACTCCACCACCAAGTCATTCTGTCGTCGACATACTATTTGTTGATGACATCTGCGAGTAACTGTTTGGAGTCTTACAGCACTGTTCATAAAGTAACGGTGCTTAACGTATACTAATATTTATAGGTAACTGTGCTATTAGCCCAGGTGGCGAAATTGATTTATAAAGTTAAAGTTTGCGTGAAATAATTTGGCGATTCGTCCGTAACATGATATCATAATGCCCTGTAGTTGTGATAATATTTGGTACAGTGTTGCGGTCATCACTGTGTATTCCATATCAAGTAGACCTGCTTAGCGTTGAATGTTAAACAGTGTGACATTTCGTTAAATTAACAGCACTGCACGTTTAGACTGTGATCTTCTGGGTTATGTAACTGTGTAGTCTGGTAGGCATTACCAGTGTTTGAAGAATATACATTTTAATTATAGTCATCCCGTTGTGTTTATCAAAGAATATACAAATTTCAGTCAAACACAACATTTAATAGTGCTATTACAATGACATGTTTCGACTCGTACGAGTCATCATCTGGCTATCTTTTGAACCATGTTTAAGGTGTACAATTAACAGTGCATGTTTTGGGATCCCAAAATTTTTGCATGGTATTGGACTGCTGTTATCATGTATATCCAGCTATAATTAAAATTATTTACCAGTTTTGCAAAGGACCACATAGCCTCCATCTTCAGAATGGAAGCTAGAGGCGGCATATTGCGCCAAAATATTGATAACCGTCTATTAGACTACTCATTGTCAACCCAAGTGACTCTAAAGTCTAAACAATAGGTGATGCAGAAAGTTAAATGTGATTACTTGACTTTATTAGCATAGAATTACTTGTAGTAAGGACGGTAATTAGGTTGTAGGCCACAACAACGCTACTCGAAATTGTGTTCATATGCAGGTGGTTGTTTTGTTACGATGGCTAAACATGTTGTATACGTATTTGAATTGTTTTAATTTTAATGAAGGTAGTTAATCACTTGAGTAAATAAAAAAAGTTGACTGAACCATTCCTTCATGGCACAGGGTCCTTACGAAAGGGCTAGTTATTTTAAACTTTACATGTCTTATGTGACTACAATAATATAAAAGTAAAAACCACATTCAGTTACCTAAAAATTGGGAGTTATTGTGTAGGGACGTAGCATTTCAGGTACTACAACGTGCTTAATTCTTACACCGCACTTCTGACAAACACACGGACATTTTTCACTTTTCGCCTCAAGACATCGGTATTAGTGTTTCAGGAACTGCACATTTCAACTGTGTCATCCGCAATACCGTGAGGACGATCCCTCTAACATTACGCTTTAGAGAAGCACACAAAGAATAATCACGGGTTTAGTGTCAGGAGGTAGTAGTGGTGCCCAAAACCACCGTGCACAAAATCGATCGCCATAGCGTGTAGAAATATCTCAGTCACGGAAGTGGGGGTGACGCAGTTATCAGTGCCTGTTCGTGCTGCGTCTTGATGTAAAAACATTGCATTGAAGGCGCAACACTTTTCTTGTCACTGTGAAAAATGTTGTCTTCAACAAGTGTCCTGTGACATTCAGATGTCACATTCTGCTGTAGCTGTACTAAGCCCACTATACTAGCAGTGGCCAAAGCACACCAAACTGTATAGTTGGATGGACGAAGTGGAGCATTCTGTGGGAGGTTTGGAATTTTTGTCCCCCATGTTCAGCTGTTATGTTTATTAGCAGCCTCATTCAGGTAAAGATGGACTAAATGTGCAAAACCAAATATTATTCAGAATACCAACATTTGCTTTAGTGAAATCTGCAAGAATTCTATCCGACGATCTCCTATCTTGATCGCTCATTTACAGCAGCACTGCACGCACTGTCCAAAAAATCTAGGAGCCACCTCAAAATTCTGGTCACCATGACAGGAAGTGTATTCCATGCTGAAGACCCTCAAATATTAGGCGCTACTGTACAAAATTTATTCACCCGCTATTTGCTCACCCCTGTCTAACAAGGAGTAATCTTTAAATTCCGTCTGAAAAGTCTGTGTTGTTCCATTACGGATGCCGGATCAGTAACTTAAGAAGACCATGGCACTCTCCTTGTACTTAGCTTATAACTCTGCAGTCACATCTAGTTGTATCGTAGCATTCGTTGCTACATTACTGAAACTATCGAAGGAGGTCGGTCAGTAATCCAAGAATCGCCGACTCGTAGGGAGGATTTAGGGATCGTTTCCTGGCGTTTCATGCAATAGCGCCGGGTTCGGTACCAGAAGGATAATGTGAGGATGTTTTCACATGTCTTCCCTCGTCTCGTAATTCGTCAAAGCTTTGTGAGTGTCGGTCTGCTGTGACCGTACTCTTATCCTGGCTCCGACACTGAGCTGTACGTTTGTTTCCTTTACCCACTGTCATCTACATCTCTTTTATGATATCATCGTCCTTGGCAAATGGGAATCTCATCCCACTAATGCTCACATTTGTGGATTGCTACCAACAGTCCGTTGACCATGATGGCCACAATCTTCATCGTCATCTATAGCCGGTTGTGGAGACCATGCATGAAGAACACCAAAACGTTAGAAATACGTGCGCTGCCTGAGTGTCATAGAAATCAGTCGGCCATTGTGGGCTATTGTTTTTTTAAACCACAAACTAAATATTTTACTAGATCAAACATACCAGTATACCTGTAAACACAACAATCACCAAAAAAAACTGATATATTGCAATAGAAGTGGTGTAGACTATATTGAATGACAATACAGTAGAAATTTCAGGAATGATAGATCCGCTTTTCGTGTTCCCGGAATTGTGATGTCTGTTATTTATAATTTCTACCAAAGGGACAGAAGAATGCACATTTCCTGTCAGGCATTCAGAAGCGATGGAAACACGAATGCCATGCGACTATGACATGTGCATTTGTGCAAAGGTATTCTAAGTCACCAGCGGCATTTTAAACAACAGCTGTTAATATGACATTTGGGGCTTAAATCCGCTGCTTTTTAACTTACTCCGGTTTGTTAGTAAGACAGTCCCCTTTACATTAATTGATTTTGGAGCATCTTAAACGAGCTAAGATTAAGTACGTAACGTTGTAGTTCGGTGGTTCGTAGGACTACTGCTTCATATATCCGAGGTCTCAAATTAGATTTTCTGGTCGGGCATTGACTGTCCTGACAGGTTTTGTGTCAGGTTCTTCAGTCTTCCCACTGAAGGAACGAGGTGGGAACTTACAACAAGCCATGACGATTACCTTTGCACATCCTTCCCATTTATCGTTAACAACATTTCTCCCGCCGATCCCAGTGGCTGCGGGGTCTAAGGCATAGGTCTGCGGCAGCTCGCTTGCGGGGTTGCGGTTTCGAATCCCCACGGGGGCATGGATGTATGTCTGTTGTAAATGTTGTGCGTGGTCAGGTGGGGATCTCTGCGACGAACTTATCACTCGTCCAGAGGAGTCCTACCGAGTGCCCGCGTGTGTGTGTGTGTTTGAGATATATATATATAGGCAACAGTAACCCTCTACACCTACATTGAGCAGGCAGTAAGTGGTCAGACTAAGAAGAAGATTTCTCTCTTTCAACGCTCTATAAGTTGCGGACTTGAAGTAGTCCCTCAAACTAAGAAAGAGAAGTATTAACTAGCTAAGAGGGTTTCACTTCCTATTGGTCCAACTACTTAATGAGACCTTTCTAGGTAACTAGTTGCAAGATACAAACTCTCTTCCTATAGAACTCGGCTTCTCAGCACCGGTATTAGTAAACCTTACCATTCAGCAAGTTCATTGGCGATTCAGTTAACGTCCTGATGTCTGTCAATGACTCAAATGTAAGCACTAGTGTAGGAAACTGTAATACAGTGCTTACGGTAATTTATAAAACCGCATAATTGCAATGGGAATTTGGCGGATGAGAGCTGGACTGTTTGTGTTGGAGCAGGGAACCTGCGGGGCACAAGGTACATGACAAATGATGAACTGTAAGGAGTAAAGGAGGATGGAATTGTTGCTTGGAATTGTCTGCGTTTGTCTTTATGGATACTATCCAGCAACCAAGTCATACGGACGTTCTGCTTGTAGATAACTATGTTGTTGATTCTGTGATGACGAGTAAGTTGTCTGCCAGATGCGCTGTTATCTTTACAGGGACACAGGCTGCAGCCTATGTAAGGAATGTCAAAACGGTCTTGGGCACAGATTGTGTTTGAAGAACAGAACTTACAGTGACAATTAGGTCTACGAATCCGACGTCCTTTCCTCTTTCCAAGAAAGTAATGTAATTGTGGATTCTAGTCAGTGATCAGCCTATAAACAGTTTCATGTTGGACAGAGTGTCACTTTGTTAAGGTCTTCGTTGACGTTAATCGGCACTTTGGGCTTTTCCCACTTCTGAGTCGTGTTCGCCCAAAGCTAACCACCAGACGGTATTTAGGAGATCACTAGTGGTACCAACAGATCAGTTGTAGAAATCTAGGGGACAGAATGGGTCAAGAAGCCACTCCGTGATAGTGAAGAAGTACGTACTTAGTGCACTCTTGCATGAGCGTAACCACTAATTCCAGGAACGTCACGCCTTTGCCTTTGATCATTGTGATGCAATAATTCATGGCGGTGATAATGAAGTTAGAATGTGATCTCATCAACTGTCGGGAACAACTAGGCCCGGCCGGTTATTGTTATAATAAGCTGCCGTCCGTCCAATTTCATTTAACTCGTGCGAAAATTAGTCGACCACAAGGTAACACTACGTAGGTTATGAACGGCAGTAGCTAAAGGTGAATTCTGGGGGTTTAGTGCTTGTGACACCCGCCCGTCCGCCCCCCGACGGGAAATCATTGTGTACTTCGGGCTTCTCTAATCCTTGTTTTTCCTTACTCCCTCCCGTGTTTGTGTGAAGGTGTATTAGATTTTTAAAAAGAGTTAAAAGATATGTTATCTTCTTCTGATATCTAGAAAGCTTGTTTGTGTCTTTATGGATCTAATCATATTTCTTCGAAGTGGTGTTGTTAAAGTATGTTGTTGTCTGCTAAACGGAATGTGGGGAACACAAATCACGATGCTTGCGCCTACAACCGGAAGAAATCAAACAGATTCATATGTTTTATTGTCCGTCGTACACAACACTGTGGTGTAAAGTTAAGTTATACAACAGTTTACAAAGCTACATGTTTCAACCCCTTGGGGTCATCTTCAGGCTTATAAAATATGGTATAAAATATATTAAGCCTCAAGATGACCCCAAGGGGTTGAAACATGTAGCTTTGTTAACTGTTGTATAACTTAACTTTACACCACAGTGTTGTGTACGACGGACAATAAATAACGTATTGTTATATTGGCACAACGGGATGGAAACCCTCAATTTAGGAAACAGATTCATAGTACTAGCATGAGAGTGTTTTCCATCCGCCCTCCTGTTGTCTGGATGAAGACGAGTTCAACTTCTGCATTTTAGGCAGCGAAATGGTGAGCACCGCTCGTGCTGCTTGTTCAAGACGTTCGCCTTTCGGTTCCCGGCACGAAGACTTTGACTGAGGTCTTAATCGATTTTGTCAGATCTTGCAGGCGCTTACTGAGCAGGTATCTTAAAAACTTCTCACTGTAGCTTCCTTCCGTAGTTTTCCAGTTCATCATTCACGATTATCCTCCCATGCAACACTGCGTAACCCGTGCATTTGAAGGAGTGTCATTAATTAAGCCAAGAATCGGTCAGTCTTATCTTACCTAATGACAGGCCGAACCAGCCTGAGAAATTTTGAACTAAACATTTGCATGATACGAACGAGATATCCCGTCATGAACCCGAACTGTTTAACTCTAAAGGGCTTCGCAGTGAGGAAGCAGCTCCAAATGTCTCGACAGATCTACTTTTTTTTTTTTGTAATTTTGGAACAGTTGAAATTGTAATTTGTTGTATGAGTGCACGTTGAAGGATTTTTAATAGCAAACTGTAGAATGTGAAATGGCTAATTAGCGTGTAGGTAGAGTTTCGGACTGGGCGGCTAGTGTTCGATTCCTGGCAGGAGCAGAGTCGTTATATCCTCTCCACGAAGTTAGTACACAGGTTTTAATCAGTTAAACACGGGGAATATTCACTGAGGTTTTTAGGGGCTGAAACGCGATGTCGACCGCTTACGATGAGTGCTAAGTTTATTCGTCAAGAGCTGCCCTGGGCGGCGCTTCTTTGTATGCTCTCTCTCTCTCTCTATATATATATTTATATAGAGAGAGAGAGAGAGAGAGAGAGGTAGATAGACAGACAGATAGATAGACAGACAGACGGATGGATGGATGGATGGGTGGATAGATAGACAGACAGATAGATAGACAGACAGACAGACGGACAGACGGATGGATGGATGGATAGATAGACAGATAGATAGATAGACAGATAGATAGACAGACAGACGGACAGACGGATGGATGGATGGATAGATAGACGGACAGATAGATAGACAGACAGACGGATGGACGGACGGACGGACAGATAGATAGATAAGTTAATAGTTAATACGGACTGTGTGTCGGTATTGCGCCAGCTCTGAGTTATTGGTTCCATTTATCTTTATGCTGACTGAGATATTAATGTGCATGTAAGTTCCATAAGTCGAATAGCTGTCCTGCTCGTAAATAAGATATTGGACATTGGCAGTACTAAAGTGTCATTTACTCCGCTGCGGATGCGGCCGTAAAAATTCCTCCCTCTTTTTTTCAACTCGTATCATTCTGTGCCGTAGTTCTTGTGGCCATGTGCATAATGCGTGCCGGTTATCAGTCTGTCTGCAGGCATATCTGTCCTTTCACATGCATGCCAAATACTTCACCCATTTCATCCTCCTTGATATGTTCACCCTAATAATATTTGCCGTGGAGCACAAATCTTGAAGCGCCTCTTTATGCAGGTTTCGCTAGCCGCCCAGAGCACAAAATATCTTCCTGATCAATCTGTTCTCGAACAAAGTCTGTATTTGACGTTCATAAAGCCGTGCATCCTAATATTATTTCTATAGTAAAACCAACTAGATGCACCAACGTATCAAATTTATTTTATTTTGGAATGACACTCTACATATTTCGGACGGTCATTTGTCAGACAGTTACTGCTGTCTGCTTGCTAGCGAGCAGACAGCTTTATCTGTTTGACAAATGCCTGTTGCTTTATGTACAGTACAGTCTTAAACTCCTGATGATGGACGGAAAGACCGTCCGAAACGTGTAGAGTGTCATTCCAAAATAAAATAAATTTGATACATTGGTGCATCTAGTTAGTTGGTTTTACTATAGAAATAAAGTCTGTATTCTTTCCTCATGTGAGAATTCAGGTTTCATACTTGCATAAAATAGCCGGAAAAATAACGATTCTGCATGTTTTTGATATTTAAGTAGTAAACGTTAAGAAACAGTGTTCTGCTCCGAATGTTCCTTGGATAAATGGTTGTTGTGTTGTTATTCTTTGCGCTTTATTTTGTTGTTTTGAAAATGACTTACGACCCTCATTCGTCGCGACTTTTCTGTTGGCTCGGTCTTTTTTTTTAAATTCCTCTTTTATTTCTCAGCAGCATAAAACAAGACATGCCCTTTCCCAAGTCACTGTTCATGATCCGTCCTCCTTCCCAGAAACTTAGGCTACACGGCCAAAAGGAAAATCCCACGTAGTTTTTGTGTCGTTCCATCCGAATGAGAACGTTACATTATTTATTAAACAGAAGATATTTGAAATAGACGTACATAAGGGTTTTGCAACGTCTTGGTTCGCAGTAATCTTTCTTTATTATTAACAGTAATCTAAGTCCGCTACCAAACCTTGTAAAATATTTAAGCAGGTAAGTCGTCCTTAAGAAGACGTCACATTGGAAGAAGACGTCAGCAGCGCAAGAGTGATCCCAGACGCTTTCTGAAATTGCGTCTCTGTTGATACGTAACTGAAACCTGAGGTTACAGCGTAGTAGAAGCAATGAGTTTAGTTGCGTACCTTACCGTGCCTAATGTAGAACAAAAGTAGATATTGACGTTTATGAGACCGTGCATCATTAGAACAACGATGTAAGCAACCAACAAGATGCAACAATTTTCGTTTATTGATCTTTTTATTGATCTACTTGAATCTGCTCTACATGTTTCGGTCGACAAACTAGCCCAACTGCAGGAGCACGTTTTGACTGTCTATACAGCTTTGTTACAATGCACCGATATTGCTGCCGACCGGTGACAAGGTTGAGTTTCCATCTCAACTTGCATTCTTCGCGTAGTATTGTTCACTAACTCCATAGCTGATAGTCGTTAGTCTAAATGGCGAATGAGTAAAACGACAGACGTTTCAGAATCAACAGGAAGTGCCCCGTGGCTCCAGCCAGTCCTCGAATGTGATTCTGGATTTTACCTGATGCGCCAGTGTGTCCCAGACGTGACGTTCACTTATTTTGAAGGTCGTGAATAAATTACCAGTTTTAAAAGTACGAGGCGTGTTCAATAAGGAAGGTTACCCAGTCTGTAAGTTTTATATTAATCAGGTAGTTTGTTCTTCTTTAGGAGGGAGCGGTAGTAGTAGGGGTAACATGCAACAGATGGCGCGCGAGTAAGTTAGATGCTCCTCCGGGGATTAGTTGATGTGTAAGAGCAAGGACAATGGCAGCTTGGTTCGCCGAAGAAGTTTATGGTGTGATTCCGTTTTTTGTGGGCGAAACATTTTCCCTCAATGAGGTTTACTACGATTGATAGAGGTGTATGGTGATGGCGAAATACGAGTGCAGCATGTCAGATAGTGGCTCAGAGCGTTCAAAAATGGCTGAACGGACGTGCTTGATTATGGCCACACCGGTCGTTCAAGCAAATCAAGGACGGATATGAAAGCAGCACGAGTGGAGGAGTGATTTTGGAAAACGATCATATCACAGTTCCAGATCTATCCGCTGTTTTCTAGTTGTCTGTAGGAATTGTTTATGAATGTCTGCGAACGCGAGGGTTCGAGTTCGATTCCAACGTAATAAAAAAAAGACCCGTGTGAAAATGGGACTAACGCATTAGTGTGCTTGGGAAGTGTGTTCAACAAATAGTGATACTCCATTGCAATGTGTGAGCTACATTGAACACCATTAATGTTTCTCGTATAATATTTATGACCTATGGAACAATAGTTATAGTGCACCCTTTGTAAATGTAGTGGAAGAAACGGGTGTCCTAATACCACTACTTTATACCGAGTGTAGCTGATTTGAACTCCCCATTAACCCCTATCTTGCTAACGTGGAGAATACGGCGAGCTCCTAATAATGCTAACAAATGGCAGATAGGACTTAATTCGGCGTTTAAAGGGTTAAGAGTTCCCAAATTTGTTTTTCGCCCAAGGGCCCGAAGATCAGGGATGACTACTTCATAATCACGCATAGGACGCATTGATGTTGAAAACTGAGATATTAGAGACAGTAAAACGGTTTGTGTTCGCAGCACTCTGAAACAAACCCGGTTTGTCGTCGCCCCACTTTAAAAATAGGTTATCGTACCAGGTTTTGTCATCAGTACTATATACCGAATTGTGTTCGCTGCTTTTGCAAACCGGTCATCATACCGCAGTGCTGTAATCAGATCATCGTACCGGTTGTGTTCTACGCACCTTACAACAGGTCATCATATCTGCTTGTGTCTGCAACGCTTTAAACGCGTCAATGTAACGGTTTGTGTCCGCATCGCTTTAAAACAGGACATCATGCCTGTTTCCCCCTTTCTAATACAATAATTATCGGCGTTTACCCATCAAAAGGTGGCAGGCCTGCGTTCCGCGGCAATACAAATGAAACCAAATTTTTAAAAAGTCATAATTAGGTTGTGGATCCGTTTTCAATTTCGCAGTAAACAAACACACACACACACACTAATTTGTTCATATATAAACGAGGTCTAATTTGCCTGCTGTGTAGTTCATGAAAGTACAGGCAGCTACAATAACTCTAGAGTAATTATCCCCGTGAAAGAAATGGAAGTAGAAAGCAGTAGCAGCCGTAAATATTAAATCCACCTAGCCTATATTTTAATTTACACAAGGATCGTACAGAAATGATGGGCAGAGTGGACTTTACGAAATACTTATTATCCTGTTCACTTTGTGTTCAACTTTGCAGCTGATGGGAATTTGAATTATGTTGCAAAGAATAATAATAGGAGAGTAGTTTAGTATGATAGCGATTAGGCGTTGTTTTTATGCCGAAACATATAGTGTGGAATTACGGGTGTATTATGTTGAACATTCTTACGTGTGTATTTTTTATTTATTTGTAATTTATTAGTACCGCTATTGGTGACATTTTTGTCTTTATATGTTGAACGTATCTGACGTCGGATATGTTGAACGATGAGTGACGTATGTTTGTTATAACCCACGTTTCGGAAAATGGCTCTTCTTGGTAAGGTAATTCATACTGACAGATTTTTTATTTCACACGTATATTTTGAGGTAAGTCGGGTTGTTTGGGATCGATGCCGAAACCTTTCGCTTACAAGTTTATTACACCAAACCATAGGACATATGTCCACGTGGCAGTTTTCTGCCTCGCACCAGGCCTGCAAGGAATCGTGCGGAACACGTCCAACATTGGTGGAATGATGACTTGTTTTAATTCATATCGGCTCGTCTATTTTGTTTGTTGATTTCTGATGGCCCGTTGTTTTCCCAGTCTTTACCTCGAAGACTGAGGGAAACCACAGAAAATATCTCAGCAGCCAGTGTTTGGGACAGTTCATTTAACCGCACACGAAGGTAGGTCTCTTAACACCTGTACCGTGATACTTTTTCGTTATGAAGGTTTACCTGATAAAATTTGATTGATGAGACAGTCCGTTCAGATTAACAGGAGCTTGTTGATTTTGTGCGTGAATACGAATATGCGGGGTGCAGTGATGTGTACAGTATGACCGGCGTGTTGTGCGTACATTAGTTTTATTAAGAGCTATTTGAGACAACGAGATAGAAAGAGAGAAATTACAAGAGGAGACTGTGATTTTTTACACCTTTTAAATCAAATAAAAGTTATAATTAATTAATGAGACATCTCCACAGTCCACAGGAACATTTGCAACTGTCCTTGTGATCTCCACTAAGAACGGTATAATATAATCCGTCAGTCACAACACTCTTCCTTAATAATATCTCAACGGGATGTGTAAATTAAAAAAGAAAAAGATCTCCATTATTCATGCTGAGCCAAGTAATTTCTTTCGTACTTTTCACAGGCGTTCTAATTTAATTCTCATTGTGTTGCTGTTATCAAAACTTTTCCAGGCTGTGAAGTAATATTGCTGTTCTGTAATGTAGGAGTACGATTATTCGGTAATCCCTTCTGTGTTTTTGGTCGTATTTCTCTGACTCTGACAGCTTCGACATAGGCAGTCTGTGACCTACCTAGTCGTCACATTCAGTATCTTACAGATAGAGTGAATCGTCACAAGGACGCGATAAGTACATACTTTAACTGTAAGAGATCTGCAGTGTCAGGTGATGTTGTCAACTGACCTCTATAGGTTACTTCCCGCTGAATTATCAAAGGACCGAAAAATACTGTGACAAACTTCTTCTTCTTCTTCTCCTCCTCCTCCTCCTCATCCTTCTTCTTCTTCTCCTCCTTCTCCTTCTTCTTCTCCTCCTCCTCCTCCTCCTTCTGCTTCTCCCTCTCCCTCTTCTTCTTCTTCTTCTTCTTCTTCTTCTTCTGCTAGGAAATAATTTTGTTGACGATTCCCGGCTCACAAATAATCTATTTGGTGTTCCAGATCATCTTATCCTCTTCCTTTATATTTTATCGTACGTACTGGTGTTTTGGTAGCACACATTATTTGCACATATTCCCTCCATTCTGTCTGTTGTACTGTAGTTTTCTCGTTTCGTAAGAATGTTCGTAGTTCGTACCTCATTTCCTAATTTTGAATTATGTTCAACTTTATAGGCTTTCAGCTTTTACTTCACGTAAAAAAATTATTTCCGCTTCCTTTGTCGTGCATGTATTCTCGTGTTCTGTTGTTCAGTTTTCACTGCGCTGTTGACATGCGAGATTGGCTAAAATTTGTGATTTTGTTTGCTCTATGGTTTTATGTGTCAACCTTCTAATAACAGCGAACCTACATGGGAAAAGGTGAGCACGTTTTGGAGCTTTTGATCAACTGAGTCTAACAGAAATGTCCTTGTCATTCGTGACGTGCACAGTGTTTGACAACTGTTAATTCGATTAATCAGCTCAAATTGCCTTCGTTATGAACTGGCAGGTTGCATTATCTATGAAGACCTTGTTTGGCACTCTAGCCGTACATGAAATCTCTGTCATGTCGTGAGCGATCTTAATTGATTGACAGGTTATTTAACGAAGTCATATATACCTGGGGTAGTTTACCGTAGAATAATGATTCTTGGGATGAAAACAGCTGCCTAATCTGTAAGAATGAAGGGATTTTTTATTGATTTCAAGGTTCTTTGTGGATACTTCCATCAACTGCACGATACATTTAAGTGCTGTGCTACGTTAGTGTTCGAGGCATATTTTAAGGCATTACGGTATCGTTTGCCCTGAGAGAATTAGAACTACTACTGCAATCCTCAGGATGGTTGCCCAACGAACCGAGATTCGAACCCGGCACCTACGAAATATGAATCAGGATTGGACATTCTTATTGTAAAACGACATTATTATTGTTATTATTATCATCATCGCCATCATTATCATCATAACCGTTACGAATTTGATGTCGTATTGTGTCATCACGAATGCATTTGTCTTGTTCCTCATACTGTGCTTCTCCATACAATTAGTGCATTTGGAATTTATGTTGGTTTCATAGTTACTTAACCAACAGACCATCTCTTTTTCGAACTTCACTGGCATTTTGGTGTGCTTCCTCATGTTGCAGAAGGATCTGTTCTTGGCCGTCTGTTTTTAATGCACTCATAAATGACTTAAACCGTGTAATTTAATTCTGCGTTTCACGAGGTACACAAATTCACCAAAATCTAAGAGCCATCTCAAAATTCTAGGCACCCTGAGGTTTCACATTGAGGACACAATAATATTAGGCGCCACGGTACTGAATTTAGTCGCCTGGGAGACATGGTGCCCGTAGTGTATGTTCTTGTCTAACACAGATTTATTTGATGGTAGAGGTATATCTAGTATTTACAACATAAGGTACAACTACATGTTTCGGCGCTTGACAATTGCCATCTTCAGGTTGTACATGAAATACTTAGTAAGCAGTTATACGAGACTTAATATGGGTTGTGTTAGATAGTACATACACTCCGCTCTAATTAGTTTATTGAACACAACGGGGATGGGGATGACGAACCTTATGACTGGTGCCCGTAGTTTGTGTACCCCTTATCTGTATGTCTTTTTTCGCCTAATGACGTCAGAACTTTTCATGCCTTTAAATCTCATAATGATTGTATTCTGCTACAGTGTGTTGTGGATTCTATTCGAGTGTGGTGCGCTGCAAATTTCCTGAAACTTAGCATTAATGGAACAGACCATTGCTTTTTCAAAGAAGACCAACACTTCGGCCTGTAGCTACAGACGCTGTTAATCTTGTGTATCTCGTAGACTGTATTAAAAACTTGGGTGTATTTATTGGTTCGAAATTTATTGTCGTCTGCTTTATGAATACGTACTTTATCAGTAAATTGTAACTTTTTGCTTTTCTTTCTTGGGCTGTTTTTTAACCCGTATTTTACCTTACTTAGACTTAAATACGCCTCGTTACTTGGAATTCTGTAACGTCTCCTGGTGTCAACAGTGGAAGTTTGCAGCTTTCTGTTGTATTTTTTTCCCAACGGTCATTCTGGTTATTGTAATGCATTAGATAACCTGAAACTTCATACAGCCATTTTTTTAAAGTTACCAATACTCGTAAGGGCACAACTGCAGGACATAAGTTTGATTGATTAGATAATTTGTCGAAATTGTATCAGATACATAGATTATGAAACGGCGATTGTGTCGGCTTGGGATTCGAAGAGTATATCCCCAAATAAAAATGAAGAACCCTTCTGGCACAGTACAACAGTGTCCGCTGTAAATATGCCAGTTGGATGGCGAATTCTTTCATCGTTTTCTTTCTTTTTAGTTCACACACTTAAAACTCCTGTATGTGACGTGAGGAAAACCTGGATGCATACTTAGTTTATTTTCGTGGCACATTTAATTTGTAACTGACAGACACTCACATTGTAACTGTCTGCGGTCACATTTTTGCATAAATTCTGCAAATGAAATTATTGGATTGTGGTGGACACCTAAGGTATTGTTGGGAGAATGTGAAATTACATTCAGCTGTGAAAGGCCAGCCTTTCTCAGGCGTTCGGAAAAAGAAAAAGTGAGAAATAAAACGTTTTGTATACTCTCAGTTGCTTGTATATTCTTCATCTTGCACAGAGATCGGTAAGTAATATTACTGCATGTCCGGAATTCGATTCTCGCTCGCTGAGAGTAGGATTATTCCCTTCGCCTCTAATTTCAGAACTTATGTACTCGCCCAGTCTCGTATTTAATGGGCACCGCATGTTTTTCTTCTGAGATAAAATGGTAATTCACATCCACTATTGTTCCTGTTATTTCCAGATTCCTGAGCATCGTCATAACGCCTATAACTCAAAGCTCAGGCCACACGTCTTTTACACGTCTCAAAATAATGTGCTCCGTCATCACAGCCCTAAAATCCTCCCTAATTAATTGTTTAGGTTTACGTTTCGGAAGTTAAATTTCGAATCCAGACAACTGGAGAAGCGGTGTCTGTAATTTTTTTATATCTCATATAAATGTTTGTTCCGTCTAAGAACAAATCCGACACTTAGCTACAGTAATAGGTTTAAATATGAGTTATACGCCTGGTATATTTCCAAAAACGTATAATGGAAATTAATTTCGGGAAAGAAATTCTGTCAAATATCTCGCATGTTTTTTAAGGCTACGACGCTACTTTCGTTTATAAAAGGAAATTAATATTATCCAAATACGAGTATATATAGTCAAGCCAGTTTGAGATTGAAATTCCAACATTGAGGACACTATTACACATTCCCAGCACAGTAGCAGCATCATGCCCAGAACCTCGGCACGGTTCTGTACATTTCTCTTTAATGAGTTTAACAGCGCGTTTTGTATATGCTATTATAGCATTGCAGGGCGGTGTGTCCGACTCCATAACGTAATGAGCTCTAATATTTGGCTCACCACGTTCTGTTCGAGTGTCAAGTATCCTGTTATTAACTGCCCGTTACAAAGTCCAGGGCAACAAATCCTGTGCTATTGGTTGTGCGGAGGTGTATTTGGACAGCGTGCATTCTTGTGCTAACATCTGCACTTCACTCCACTGCCAGGGTATCCTTGAAAAATGAATGATCACCGAGACGATCTTAAAGCTTCCCATGACAAGGAACCGGAATATCGAGTATTGCCCCCACCCCCCATACACACATACTCCAGAACCTTCACCCTGTTGAATCCTATACGGATTCTATTTCAGCCAGTCTTACTTATGCTTCGTATTGTGTTTATTAAAAATATATTTTAATATTATCCTGCTACTTACTCTTAGGTCTCGAGAGCAGCGTCTTTGTGTAGCGGTCTTCCTACCAACGTTTTGTGTGCATTTCCCATTTTCGTGCTTGCTACAGCACCTTATGTAATTACTCTAAATTACGCACTAACAAAATATTCACTCTAATCCACCCCGTCTGTCTTCTGGCGTTTCTTGATTGATTCGTGACGTTGATGAAGTCGTTAAACAACTTATTTTTTTTTTTACTTTTGCTGACCGTGCATCTCAGTGTATTTATCTCAGTAATTAACCAACTTGATGCACAAAATTTTTGTTTTACAATAAGTTTATTTCATGCCTGTGCATGTTTCGAGCACATGTGCTTATCATCAGGAGGTCAAAATTGCATTACACAGCCTCTGGTATCATCACACCTATAGGTGGCCGTCTCGTGCACATGTTGAGAGGTGCTGTGTAATGCAATTTTGACCTCCCGATGATGAGCACATGTGCTCGAAACATGTAGAGGCATGAAATAAACTTATTGTAAAACAAAACTTTTGTGCATCAAATTGGTTAATTACTGAGATAAATAAAATGAAACGTTATTTTCATGTATACATGGCTGAAACCTGTCATTTCTGACACCAGAGAAGTTAAACGCATCTCTTGAAAGAAAAAGTCGCATGAACTTCAGCTGTTCATTAACTGTTTTACTGCAACACAGCGTTTCTTTGATGATGTTGTTGGATTTTGTGCTGATTTCCCTACATGAGTGACACTGTGATATTCTTACTTCCATTATCAAAGATGCGTGGTATTTATTGTATACCGCTTTGCCAGCTAACAGTGGTTGTACCTAGAATACCAAATTTGAGCCGTGTACATGTCTCATCGTCCTTGATCCCCGGCAGTTCTTGGAGTACGGTGTATGAGTATCGTCTTAGCAATCTGCAAATTGCCTCTTTGCTATCACTCTTCCATCCTTTCTTCTTCCCCTCGTTTCTCCCTTCTCCATCTCTGTTTCCCTTCCGCAAAGCCATGCATTCATGCAGACCAAAGGATGTCAGTCATCTGTGCTAAGATCCAGGTCCCAGATCTCCAGCGACAGGTGAGATGATGCTCTTTCGAAATTCCCTTTTGCTCACTTCTCTGTATGTACTATTAAAGTGCCAGAAGCAGTGGCATACGCTTGGAAACGATACTTTGTTATTGAGGCGCAGTAACGTAGCTGGACGAATCCGCTTCTTCCGAAGAGGCGCAGTTTAGTCTGGTGCTTGGCTGTGTAGGGCAAGTCGTCTCGTAACGGGTCCCTACGTCACTTATAGTGCAGCATTACTACAGGCCTCAAGTTGTCCCCACGACACTACTGCTTCCAATTCGTCTCTTCCTTGTCTTCCTTGTTGACATTCAGTCTTGAAATTAGTATAGTCGATCCATTAAGGACACGAACGCGTATGTAAATTATCTTGACGTGTTACTTTTGTGATTACGGTGTTCAGTTTGTGCATTTACCCTATATTTTGAGTGTTAAGTCGGTAATTTTTTTTCTTATTGTTAATATAACTGCATTAAACTCTGTGCTGGTTCTCTTGTATAACTGAATACGTATGTGGCGTATATGTAGTCCTCGGCTTCACGGCCGAAATTGGAAACTACTGGTGACTGTTTTATGACAAGTAACTGCCATACGGGAAATGCTTGTGCGATGTAATTGCCGTAACTCTGGGGAAGACCTGAGCCCGAATGGTTCGATTTCCAAGTTTCTTTCGCTTGTGTTCCTCCTGAGAAAAATTCATGAGAGTTGTTAAATCGGTCATCAACTGACTCAACACACGTGTGCATTTACCCTACTTCCTTATTCACTCCTTGGGGCAGTATCCTTCTTGAGAAACTACCCGGTTCCCAGCTAGTTTTGAAATTCCCCGCATTTTATGGAACCCGAAATTTCATTACCGCATTCACAAGTGCCCTCCACCTATCCCTGTCCTGATCCAGATCGATCCAGCCCATGCCCCCGCACCCCACTTACTTAAGATCCATCTTAAAATTATACTCCCATCTACGACTTGGGCTTCTGAGTTGTCTCTTTCCGTAAGGTTCCCCCACCAAAACCTTGTATACACCTCTCCTTTCCCCCATACATGCTACATATCCCACCTATATCATTCTTCTCGATTTAATCACCCGAACAATATTGGGTGAGGAGTACCTATCATTAAGCTCCTCAATATCTAGTTTTCTCCTCTCCCCTGTTACCTACGTTTGCCGTAATATAGAAAAATAGTAATATAAATGACAACTTCGGACACCATACCCTGAACTATGTACTGCTGATGTCAGCGTATTACGACTCACATCACATGAAATGCGCAATGACCCCCATTGAATTCCTTCTTGCCATTTTTATGTACATTAAAGTAAAACGCCTGCGTTATTTGTCAGGAACTGAAATTTCAGTGATTAGTAGTTTATTTTTGTGCGTACGACACTTTTCACTTAAACTGTACACGGCAAACTTAATGTTTTATGAGCCCTTTAAAAGTTTAAACAATGTGAAAATATTTTTCTGCACCATGCTTCTCGAAATCCGAAACAACATTGCGTTCGAAGTTTCGCAGGCTTCGCCCGCTTGTCCTACTGATACGAGTAGTATTTAGATGAAGATGAGTGTGGAGTGCGTATTAATAGAATAATATTGACACCGGGAACCCGAAAGTACTGGGAGATAAACTTGTCCCACTGCCACTTTTCCGACCACAAATTCCACTGGCCTGGCGTCGAACACGGGTCGCGGCGTTGAGAGGTCGACAGCGAACCGCCCGAACCGTTATGGCCACATTTAGAGGCCGCAATTTATGTACTTTATGTATGAAGATATAGTCAGTACCTCGGAGAAAACACGGCCTTTTTCGAGGACGTATGCTAGTCTTGTAATATCGTATAAGGAAGTAATCGACATTTATCGTAATAACCGTGTGGATCACACACATACTCCATGTGGACAGAATACAGAGTTTCTTAATGTTACATCAAGTGGTACTTATAATGACCTGTGGGCCTTAAAGGGCAAATACCGGAATGTCATCTTGGACTGGATTGAAATTTTTCGCAATCAATATTTTTCCCATCTCTGCCGTAAGCGATATGATAAGCAAATGCTCTGTATTTAATTCGTGTCATATGGCGATGTGAGTAGGTAAATAAAATGCATCTCTCCTTCAGACGACGAGCGCTCAAACCTCTCGGGAATGGGATCTAAGGTTCAGTGCGGCTCCATACTAGCGAGCTCTTCCGATCAGTGTTCAATTATTCATATAATTTCTATTTGGTGCCACCAACAAACGTTGCATTCAAAGAACATGATTTCCACTCAGGCCATACTTTGGTATTCATTCTGGAACCATGTGGAGACATGGAAACGAGCGAGTTAGTTCACAGTAATGTGTTCAAAGGGTGCCGAAATTAAGTCCACTGCTGTTGGGCTCACCAAACTTCCTCCAGGCGACTGTCGGACTTAGCTTTCAGCACTGTGTCCTGTCCGTCACATTAAGCAAGAAAACATACTGGAGAAAAAGTGTTCCGAAATTAAATCGTGGGCTGGCTAAGACAGTGTAATGTTTTATGCCATTTTTCTCAGGTTTCCCAGTTTAGCTTACTTTGAACAGACCTCCACTGCTTCCTCCCACATCCTTATTCAGCATTAATAATCCTCCTTGTGTACATTTGACATTGCTTCGTCGTTGTTAAATAACATAGAAACTAATCATTAGGCGCAATCGCTAAATCGTGAGAGAAAAGAACAACACGCATTTTATGTTCATTTTGTCCGAAAATCGTGCAATATGTGAGATAGTGTGGGAAAATTTGGTAGAGCCAGACGGGCCACAGATGACATTATAATACGACGCATGCGCTTTGGATGCTGGGTTACTAAGGGTACAAACACACACTCAGAATTGTAACACCTATTGCTTTTCCTCTACAACAGTGATTACACGAACTCTCCTCAGTGTTAGGTTAAATGTACATTGCCTGTCTCGTTTTAATGTAACGTGACTTTTCATGTACACACGTTGTACAGCGGCATATACGAAGATTATTACTAATGATGAATTGTTAATAAAAATTATTGAAGTTCTGATTTAAGGCACTGTCACAGAACTTTCCTGCTCCGAGTCAGTATAACAACAAAAAGTGAGGTGTGCCATCCCTCCAGGTCGAAAATCAGAGTCCGGATCTTGTTGGCAATAAGGTCACTTTACCAGCTTCAAACATGCGGCGCTCTGTAATGTGAAAGAAAACCTATTTAACAATTACTATTTAAATGTGCTAATTTATGTATCCCGTAAACTGTGTTCGAGTGAACTGTACTCCTCAGGCTTAGTCCTAGTCAAGTCAGCACGGGTTAAAACGGTCTCTCCTCTGGTACCTGTCTAAGGCATCACATCTTCAGAATCCTTCCTGATTAGAAGATTGTGAATATGCGTCTTAGTCTGCCTGCCATGACTGATTCTTTCTATCAGTCACTCCAAGCTAAATACGGGATAGTACCTAAAATACCCTTTGACTGTTTTCCTTCCACATTGTCCCGATATCTTTCACGCAGACATTCCACCTTCTGATGGCACTACAGATGTTTCATCTGAAGTTTTAAATATTGTCGGTAAATACTCGTAACCCATGAATCAATCAGTCAGGCACCCTTTTCCGAGTCGGTTAAATCCACACCTTTACAACCTACCTCTTTCTGTAACATCAGGTTTAAGTTTATCTTAAATAATCTACACTTATAAGTCGCCCACAACACAGTTATATTTTGATTCAAATTGTGCCTTTAGAGGATGGCCTAAGTACAGGCCGAAACACGTAACACACATGTAGAGAAGTGTACCCCTTTATTGTGTCTCCATTTGCGTTTTAATATTCGTTCTCGATTAATCCTTTAAAGACTAAACGTAATCTGCTGTATTTAAGGAATCAGTTCGTACCGCGCAGTAAACACTTTCAGCCACTGTTATAAGAACCTGTCAGTTAATGTTATATAAAGCAAAAGTCGCTGTTTGTTCTTACGTAGATCCGTACAAAACACTCAACGCCAAGCGAGCACAATGTAGAAATTTTGAATGTTCATCCTGGTGGTACGTAAAGAAACCGGTAGGCTCTTAAAGGTTAATGACGTGAACAACATTAAGGGAAGAAATGCTAATTGTAAAGCACTTGTCATTACATTATGTCTTTTCTCGTGTTGTCTTTCCTTGGGCCCAGTCGGCTGCTTTATTCTGAAAACCCCCTAGTCTATCTTGTCGCTGTAATCACATTGAAATTTTATATAAAATCACGACAAAAAACAGCCTGATATTATCTGCCTCTACTTCTTTTAATTGCGAGTCTAACAGCGGACAAGTGCTTGCAGTGGTAACCATACTTCGGTTATAAAAGGAGGCTACATGAACTGTCCGCTCTGTTTAATACGACAGTCTTTGCAGGGCCACGGTTTAATATTCAGCGTCTGTACACAATTTAGATGCGCTGGCGATTATCTGGTTTTGCTTGAAAGAACGAATATTGCATCTGCAACCTCAAATAAGAGACTTGCCCTGCTCTATAAGCATGAAATACAAACTTCCCGTTATATTATGTACCTAATCTTCGTATTACGCCATTGCCTGGCTTTGTAGGGTATGAAGATTGTGCAAATTATGCCGTGGCTACGGATCTGAATGTGCTTCTTTTCCGTGCACAATATGCAACTGGCCACTCTTAACAATTGAATTACGTAGTTTCTATCATGCTCAGTAACTTCTTAAATGTGTTCGCAGTGCTCAGTGCCTGAAGTGAACGTAGTGTGTGAGGTCCTGTCTGGGTTTATAAGGCCTATAGATAATATCCGAAACTGGCGGGAGTCGAAAGAACTTGATATGGAGGCCTTGTACTGAAGGTTCTAAGAAGGGTGTGATCCTCGTTCGTGTCCGAGGGACCCACCTATGCGCCTATCCAGCCGGAATGAGGTGGGGGGGAGGGAGCTGTGTCTCTGGAATTAACGCTTCTGGCACATAAAGCTGACCACTTTAACTCCAGCTAGATCCGAGATTACGAATATGTGGAGCTGTCCCGTAACTCCTTCCTACATCTTCATTGCATAGAGAAGTGTACGTGTTTCCGTTACCGGTCCAGTATAGTATTTTACGTGAAGCACAACTTGCAGATCGTGATAAGGGCTTTGGGATATTAAACCGTACTGTTCAAAACTGTATAGACCATATGGCTTCCAGTAAAATGAACGGATAGTGATTAACGAAGTGCTTGTAAGGTTATGGAAGAAGTATTTTTCAAGGCTCCGTACATACTGGCAGAAATTCTCTTCTTCCAGTCCTCGCTAATTAATTGCAATTGACTTGTAAACCGCGCCCTTCGCAGACACCTTTATTGTAACGCCACATGCTTGAACGAGCACCCCAGTGTAAATGTTGCATTTCTGTGGAGACGATTTGCACATGTCGCCACCGTGCGACAAAATCACGTAGCCTACCACCAGCACAATTAGTCTCATCTATGGAAGTCGCTACCGCTGCACAATGTGAAAGGTGCCATATAGTTTTAATGATACGCTTGTGGTGGTGCGACCGTGTGGCTCCGTCTGTCTGTCTGTCACAGGCCGCATTCCCACAGCAGTAACATTGTCATTCACATATAGTTACTTTTTTTTTACGTTCCTTACCAATCGCGAGAGGGCTATTGGTCTGTATTGTAATGTGTTGATACTTGTACTCTAAACACGTTTATATCAGATGGATAGGTTGCTTTAAGAGAGCTGCATCAGCTGTAGCGATTATTTGGCGTGGAATTATGAGTGCAGGTGTGTGTTCGGTAGGCTTAAAAAGGCTGGGGAAGAAGTTGTTGCGGCAAAGTGTAGTACTGTACGATAGTAACCTGGTCTTTCCTGTGGGTAGAACTGCCGGAGCACGATGCGGTCCACCCATCTCCTTGTGGAGCTGGACTGCAGGTTCATTGGAGCTATACCTTCGCCCGCACTCTTTGCCTGCATAGGCGTGTTATGGGGTGAACTATTCCTCTATATAGTGTAAATCTTCTTACGTCCTGAGCTTTACTCTTTGAGTTGCGCTTATCGGTCAGTATAAGTAAATACTTATTGACTTACTCCTCGTCTCTACGGCCCTCTGAGAGCTTGGCTTCCTTGATTATGGACGCCGATTCTTCCCTATCGACTGCCTTCTGTAGCCATCTCTTAACCTTCATCTCCCGTAGATCCTTCTGTACATCTTCCAACCATCTCAATCTAGGTCTTCCCCCTCTTCTACTTACTTCCGGTTCACTCTCAAATATTTTCTTAAAGGCCCTTCCCTGATCCATTCTTACTACATGTCCAGTCCATCCCAGTCTCTTCTCTTTAATATCCGATACTATGTGTATATATATATATATATAAAACACACACACCTTTGTCTGCAGTAAATGGCCGCCAAGGCTAATGCTGTATGCAAGTCGTCTGATATTGCATTCGAAATTTGTGTACATGCCTAAGTGTTCGCGCAGGACTCCTTTCTAATTCATTTTCAATGAATCCCCTAAGTGCCAGATGCATTTTTGAACAGGTACGTCCCCCATTTTTTCCGGCCGTGCATAAACGTATTTGCTGTTATGAATTATTATTCACGTATCGTCATATGGACGACAAAGCACCGCCACATGGGAATGGTTGCGGATGTGGACTGGGCAAGCGAACCTTCTCTTCCGGAATACTCCACATTGTGCCTGCCTGCTGTCTGTCCGTAGAGGGCTAAATTTCATTGCTGCGTGACGTAGAATAGAAAGCACGGCAGTATGACTATTCTGTACTCAACACTGTTTGAAGGGAGAATGTTTCGTTTCCGAGATTATTTACATCACCTCCACAGATGAAGGTTCAGCGCAAGGTGGTGGACGCGGTGACTGTGATGCTGATGTTCCACCTTTGCAACCGCATGGATGAGCCGGAACTGTACGTCTGCTGACCCGCACGTCCCCTGTTATTGCAGACACTAATTTCTCATTTCCTTAATACTCAGTATGAAGAGCTCGCCATTGGAGGACAGTATATATTTATGGTGTTCAGTAAAAACAAACCAAGCACACTTCCTTGGTGTCACACATTCTTTCATATCTTTCACATGTTTCGGTTTCGTTTTGAATCATTTTCACGGAGGTGTAAGTTCAGGAGAGTGTCTTCACTCCGATAATATACTTCACAGTCAGACATCACGAGATACGGGTAGTATAATCACGAATTAAGAACACGTACTGTTGTTTGTACACAAAATCAAACATTATCTTCGAAATATTTCTAAATATTTTGAGATAACTCACTGCACCAATCAAGCTTGGTTATGTAAATAAGACGGGCAATGTACTATGACGTAGCATTGAGGCGCGTTCGTGCAGTCCTTGTGGCCGTGGAAAAGCAGTAAGTATTACACAACCTGAGTGTGTGTGTTTGTAGCCTTAGGTATCCAGATTGCAATGCGCGTGTGGCCTGCCAGGCTGTACAGAATGTTTCCACATTATCTCACAAACGACACTATTTTCAAAAAAAAATTATTGAACATAAAATATGTGTTTTGATTTTCTCTACACCTTTTGTCTGAAAAAATTTCCCATTCAAGAATAATTGAGAGAGATATGATAACAAATGTATAGTATGTAGAACAACATAAACAGTAGGATGTGAAACATCAAATAAGTGCATTTAGTTAGTTTTTAATAAATAGTAAAACTAATACACAGACTGTGTATAATATTAAAATATTTATGCCTTGCAACATGAGTACCTTACGAATTCTGAGAAGAAAATTGCTGGCGTGGCTCAGACTGTGTGTGTGTGTGTGTTTGTGTGTGTGTGTCTGTGTGTTTGTGTGTGTGTGTGTGTGTGTGTGTGTGTGAAGTTGTTTCGGATGGTTTGGGTCGTATCGGAAAATACCTGGACCAGAGGAGCTTGTGTTTCCGCTGTTCCCTCGGGAAAATGAAAGATGAGTGTAATGTGACGCTGGCTAAATGGATAATCGGACCCCGACGTTTCGAGGTCATCTTCAAGGATCGGTAGATCCGAAAAGAACCCATCGGCCGTTAGAGGTTAGGGCACCACGCGCCTTAGAAACGTCGGGATACGATTACCCACTGAGGCAGCCTCATATCCCAGAAGAACAGAACCCTTGCGTGATATCTGGCTTCCGCCGCTGTGCGAATGAGATCTTCTGTCTCATAGTATGTTAACGCGGGGTACTTTGGTAGTTATTTATCCACGTTTCGGGTCGACCGATCAGGAAGTAACTACCAATTTACGCCTCGTAACGTCCCAGAATAGCGATGATGTCAACGGAATCCTTATCAACGTAGCTGTGTTAACCTGAAAAATTTACATGTAGGCTATACCCTACTGTGTAGGGTATGTACGTGTAAGGACATGGGTTAACTGAGTGCGTGATGGTAAGGACAAGTAATTGTATTGTTGCAACAATTGTTATTTTGTGTATTTAACATTCATTAATTAAGTATATAACATCTTATCTGTGTTGTACGTGCATCTTCTTGTTACAATATGCATGGCCATGTCGAAACAGAATTTGTGTGACGGATATTCGTATTAAACGATTTATTGTTTGTTCCATGGGATATTGCTGATCTCGGTGACCGCGCGGTCCACTGTGTAGGTCTGCAGCCGCTTGCTTGCTGGGGTTTCGGGTTCGAATCCCGCCAGGGACATGGATATCTGTCTCTTGTAACTCTCTGTTGTCGGGTAAAGGTATCTACATCGGGCTGATCACTCGTCCAGAGGATTCCTACCGAGTGTCGTGTGTCTGCGTGTGATTATGAAACCTCGATAATGAAGAGGCGCTCGTCTTCTAGTGTCAGTTACACCATACAAATCACAAAATATTCCGTTTTGTTTGGACTTCGTACTTAGTTTCTGATATAATAATTAGATATAATGTCACGTCATAATTAGATTTTTCGGTTGCCCATCACGACGTGAGTTTCAACGAATAAAACTGAGGTCAGGTGTCGCACCCTATCCGTTTGGTACGAAGAGTAATGCCTTTATGTGATAAACCCTACAAATTAGATTAATTTCTCCATTGTACTTATTTAAAATATATTTTTCTTAACAAATGAGCTATTTTTTGTAGTAATTGTGTGGAGTGTCATCATTCCAGTGGTTTTTAAAGTGGGTTCAATGTGCAGCTAGTTAGTACAGTAAAATCATTTGGTGGTGTTGCTTGTTACTTGTGTATTTCAAAAATACTATCTACTACAAGGTGTCAAGGTGTTCGTAGCAAGCTTTGATATAGGTGTTGGATATTCGAGTTTTGCCACCGTGAACTTAGTTACTAGAACTCGGAAGGTGTGAATTAGATTGTATATACAAATGGAAGACATATGTAGTTTGCCCTGTAGATCGAAGCATTGAGAAGAGAGTAAATGTGTTAAGTTAATGAATGTGTGTTTGTGTTTTTGGTGTTGATATGTTTCACTGTTACACACAAGTTCGGTTATGGAGGCTGGCAGAGCATTATGATGGTCGCGGGTTTGAGTAGTGAGAATGGAAGGGGATCCATAACTGTTAGCACCTCGTGAAACATTCACGGGCGCCGTAATTAGTCAGTAACCTAGCCAAGCGTTAAGCGCGCAGGATTAAATAATTCAAGAGTTTGCGCCCCCCCCCCAACACCTTCCGCCACCCAATCCCTCCCCCTTCCTATTGTGTCAAGTACAATCGCGTGCAGCAGAAAAGGTGCAGTTGGTAACTTAGACCTCTTTCGTTATTTGTGATGTTTAATTGTTTCATAATGTCCCACCAGATCTCAATGAACATGTCGTCTTGACGAATTTTTAACAGGGTTTGTAGTAGACGTACAAGTAGATTGTGTCCAAAATTGATTTGAAGGCTCTTCATACCTAACAGACAACCTTTCCCAAAACAAGAGAGGTAATGTACGTAGAAACGTAACACTGAGGCGCGTTCGCGTAACCATTGTTGCCGTGGTAAAGCAATAAGAATTACAGGAATGTGTGTTTGTAATCTTATTTATCCTGCACACAATGCGCATGCACCTTGTTTTATTTCCATCTGTAGCCTGTCTATATCTGTCATATATTTGTCCACATTATCTCATGAACGGAACTATTTTCGGAAAAAAAATAATAAACATGAATTGCGTGTTTTGATTTTCTCTATAAATTTTGTCTGAAACATTTCCCATTCTAAGAAGAATCCAGCAAGATATTATCGTAAATGTACATACGTCTTCGTGTAAAATACCCGTTATTGTTTTCATATTTTGATGAAACTTGAATTGTCTCGCCCGATTTTCGAAAAATCCTCAAATATAGTAATTTATGCAGATTCTTCCAGTCAGAGCCGAGTTGTTCCATGCGGAGAGAAAGACGAACGGACACACGTGACGCTGATATTCGCTTTCGCAATGTTGCGAACGCTTCTAAAAATGCCTTGTGGATTGCGAGACGCCCCTGGAGACAATCGCTTAGTGCTTGCACATTTAAATACCAGTCTTCACTAAGTCACGTATTTATAGGCCTATGTGTAGACAGTGTTGTCATACACTGCCTTAGAACTAAAAAACTTACGTAATCGCGGATGCAAAAACAAAGCATGTGTTATTTCCCCTTACTGCAGCTGCAACACGCAGGCGTGGTCTCTTAGTGGGTGGAGCTGCTTTCTGGTGGAAGAAGTCGTCTAACCGCTGTTGTTATTCGTATGCTTTCAAGTGCTCCCTACTGTGAAGTTATCTTGTGTCTTAACATAGAAACTTGTGCAATTCCAATCAACGTACGAATATCAAAAATTGCACAGTGAAAATAAAATTAGTAACTATTAAATGATAACATAACAATCTGGTCAGAATCTGAAAATGACGCACCCTGAAATCAGTTTTACGTGTTTGGAGTTAGTAATAAATCATTACTTCAAGGCAGCAAGCATACGTGTATGGAGTAATTTGTTCTAGCGCTTTCCCTCAAGATACTGCCACGTATAACAGAATAAAACTGTCATGGTCGATCCGTGTGGCCTCGCTGTTTAAGCACGATACGAGAAATTTGCCCTTTGAAATGTGACCTGAAGAAGGCCGAGATAATTTAGTTGTATATCAGATGAAGTTTGCCGAAACTAATTTTTTATAATTTTGAGACATTGTTTCGAAATCCAGGGAATGATTTTGTGTTGGTATTTCAGTAGTGGGGGACCGCGGTAGCACAGTGGTTAAGGCGCTGTGCTAGAAATCGGAAGGTCGCTAGTTCGATTCCAAATTGTGCCATTGGAATTTTTCATTGACATAATCCTTCCTATCGCACTATGGCCCTGGGGTCGACTCAGCCTCTAACAGAAATGAGTACCAGGTGTATTTCCTAGGGGTAAAAAGCGGCCGGTGCGTAAGTCTGACAACCTTACCACCATCCTGGACTACTGTCACGTAATCTGGGAACCTTAACTTCTTCGAACCCACTGGGCACCTCGGACCTGTAATGGGACTGATTTACCTTTTCTTACCTTTAGTTTCAGTAGTGCAAATAATACAGTATGCACTTTTAAGGCGCGTATGACCAAGGCCGAGCACACGCTGGAACTACTGGTTCATATCTCATTAGTCGCTCATTGTGTATTTTATCATCCTAAACTGAAAAATTAGGTGGTTCTTCATTTCTTATCTGCGTAGTTTATGTGGTCTGTCGTAGAGTGGCAGAGCGATTGTGAATGATGAAGGAAAAGGATATGGAAGGCAATGGATGTGGCCTGGTGATTATGAAGTTAGGTGTATTGGGCGCTGACAACAAAATAATTTTCATTAGAATAGGCTGGTGATTTTTTTATAGCGCAACGGCCCCTAGTGTGCCGGAACCTCATTATCGAGGTTTCACAATCACATTCACATACACCACACTCGGTAGGACTCGTGTGGACGAGTGATTGGCCCGATGCAGAAACATCTACCTGACAACACCCAACACTCACAAGAGGCAGACGTCCAACATGCCCCGCCGGGATTCGAATCAACAATTTCAGCAAGCGAGCAGCCGCAGACCCACGATAGGCTAGTAATAGCGGACATTATGCACAGACATTTCCATTGAAGGGTCTAACGTGCAGATCTTGCTAGCCTGATGGTATAGCGTCACTGTTTTCTGTGACAACTATCCTGTCGGCTCGTTTGTCGCTTTAACGTAGCCCACTCAGCAGACCGCCGAGGAGCGCTGTGGATTAGCGGCGAGAAGTGCCAAACTGTAGTTGTCAGATACAATAAGGGCTATGTAGACTGAGGCACCTGAAGGCAAGTGCTTCTGGATTTTCGTACGATGTTGTTTAGCATCTATTGGCGCTGGAAGCTTCTCAAGCTGTCAGCGCCATCGATGCTTGTATTCAGTAGGAAACATGAGAATGCATACATACATACATACATCCATACATACATGCATGCATACATACATACATACATACATACATACACGCATGTATGCATGTATGTATGTAAGCTGTCAGCGCCATCGATGCTTGTATTCAGTAGGAAACATGAAAATGCATACATACATACATACATGCATCCATACATACATACATACACGCATGTATGCATGTATGTATGTAAGCTGTCAGCGCCATCGATGCTTGTATTCAGTAGGAAACATGAAAATGCATACATACATACATACATGTATGCATGCATGCATACATACATACATACATACATACATGCATCCATACATACATACATGCGTCCATCCATACATACATACATTAATACATACATACATGTATGCATGCATACATACATACATACATACATACATACATGCATACATACATATATGCATGCATGCGTACGTACATACATACATGCATACATACTCGTACATACATACTTGAAATGCGAAATGTGTTGCTTTGTATTTTTCGAAGGAAGAATTTTGTAATGAACCGTAAGTTATTCAGATGTGAACATTAATCCGGTATTTATATATCAGTTTGGCTACAGATGGTGTGGAGTTTTCGGTTTGAAATTGTGTGTACTCTCTAATATTCCTCGGATTACGGTATTAACGGTTTTTTCAAGATGGCTAACTTTTATGAGAGCCACTGTACTTCTCTCTTCTTTACGTAAACAGCGGCGCTAAGCTCGTAAATGGCCACAGAATTGACAGTTCCGTCCTTTCTGCTGGAAAGCGTTAAGCTGTAAAACAAAAGCATTTCGATTTTTTATCTGTATTTTTTTTTCACGGTGGTTCATTTGAGTTTCCTTTCACTTGTAACAATATCCAGTTGTGACACTGAACACCCAGCACAGCGTAACAAAAGCGCGGGCAAACAGCACTGCTACGAAGTTCGCGTATCAATTGTATCACTGAAATACTCCAGTTTTGTTGTACTGTTATCCACAAATTGTTTCTTGGTGGATTTAATCCTCTCCATGACACGCGCAGGCTGTATCGTCTAGCACTTGTAGCCGGCAATTTGTGATCCGTGTTCCTGCATGAGAGATGATTAAATGTGAATTGAAAAAAAGTTTCGTTTACGTAAGCCATGCAGACGGATCTTGATACGCGAACATCACGCTGTGATGGGCGTGTTAATTTTCACATAGATTAACGTTTGTACGCTCTCTGAGCTGGGATAACGTAGTTGGTATACTTCCTAGGCTATGGACCGAATGATAAACGAATCGTGATTCGACTCTTGGCAGGGCAAGATGTTTCTCTCTTCCCCAAAACATTAAAATCACGAGTAGAGTTAATCCGGCCACCTGTTAAATGGGTAGCTGTGTTATTTTCGCGCGAATAAGGCGACTGGGGTGCGAAGCCGACGCCTCGCGCCATTTAATGCCGAGATTAAGAATGTGTGGAGCTGTGCTTCCACTTCTTCATATGCCTTAATGGCGTGCGCGGGGACAGTTTTGCCTTTTACGTACCTATATTCGATTGACACTTGAGGTGAAGTATGACTTAAACGTGTCCTGCCATCTCTGAACACCGAGAGCTCACTACTTGTGGGTTGTCAGTGTTGACTGCTAAAGAGGAACGTTGCCATGGAATTATACCAACAGAAGGAGGTGTGTTTAAATAAAATCCAGCATAAAGGATGAGGTTGCATATCGAAGAGGTCGCGCGGTTATGTCGCACGTTGTAATAGCCTGTGTCGAGCGAATGTTGCAATTGTGTGCTCGAACCACGTCCAAGGCCCTGAATTTGTACGCGATTTTAAAAGCCGAATTTTTCCACTCATCGTCCTACTCCACAGTTTGAAGAATTGTGTCAGGGTTTGTCCCTTCCTCCCTTTGGAAATGCAATAAGCCTGAAGAAACCTTGTTAGTTATTTGCGTGATTGGTTGAATTTAGGGAGCCCGGGCAACAGAATGATCCGATGAAACGTTTAATGATTCCTTGAATTTTTGTGGCAGTGGTTGTTTTATTATTCCGTATTGTGGACACTGCCTATTTTTTGAGATAGCCGGATCTACCCTATTTCTCAGGAACTTGGGCATATCTCCAGGATTTAATATCTCAGCCTCCTGCTCCTTGTATCTTGCTAAAAGACTTCTGTGCACGATGGAGTCTCTGGGGTAGGAGAGACGAAGAAAAGTGGTCTGTTACTGAGGCAGTGACACTTAGGGTAGGAAATTGTGCCGCAAGTGTGATAGCGACATGTTTCAGTTTGGTGGCCGACAGCCCGACATATATACCAACCTCTGCTATTGCTGGTCATAAAATTATTACATGCCTATATGTACCTCGTACTTCCTTTGTTTGTAAGCTGCAGGATAATGTACGAACTCTAGGCTTCCACCAGTCGCCCAACTGCTGACGCCGTTCACCCGCACAGATTTCGTACGTCAAGTCTCATATCTGCCCGGAGTAACAGTAGGAAGTAATGTTTGTGTCGTGCTTAAGCATCATGTCATGGGGAAAGGGGGGGGGGGGATTCAGGACTTGGAGCTGAAGGTATATCTTTATCCATTTTGTACAAGGATACGAAACCAGATGCACACAGAACCAGCCTCAACGTGAGGTCTGAGAGAAAAGTCCAACTAGCCAGCAATCAAAACCCAGATTATCCAGCCTGTAAGTAGTCACAGTACGGAACGAGCTGTTGCTGAGGAAAAATGTGTCCAGCATGCCCCCCCCCCCAACCCCCGTTGGAAACATCGCGTTCAAACAAACTCACAGGGATACTCGGTTTCAGTCTAGACACGGTCCAGATATTCTAATTGGACTGTTGTTTCTTCCAGAGCCTCTTCTATCATACGGTCCAGTGTTCAGTGTAGTTGCTTTACACTAGGGATTCTGACTTCGAGTCTCGTCCTGGAGGCCGTCTACACAGGTTTCCTTAGTTCCACCAGTCAGTCATTGAGACAGTGTCTTAACACAGACTGCGGCCGGTTTCTTCCACATCTTTTACAAACAATCATCTGCCTTTACCTGTCATTTGACAGTATAGGTCTATGGTCTTCGCATTCGACAGAAGCGTCTTCTCGTAACCAAAACGTCAATCTGTCTCTACCGTTTCACTCTTTTTGTCGTCTTAGCATCAACAGTGTACACTTAAATCCCTCCGTAATGCTATCTCAACGTGTAGGTGCAAAGGGTGGACGAAAATAATGCGTTGAATTATGCATCGTTAAAGGTAGAAACTGAAAGCAAATGTATCAATTATTAATGCTAATATTACCAGTCAGTACTTGTACATATTTACTGTGTGTAACTCACAAACACATTTACTTCGTTTGGTACACAGCAGATATTGTGTAATTTGTGGTGGAGTGGAGGATATTACATAACGAAGAGCTTCATAATTTATATATCTACTCTAGTATTGCTAGGATCGTAGCTGTAATGGATTGAAGTGTACCTTTGATTTTGGGAAGAAGAAGCGCATAAGTAAATTTTGTGGGGAAACATCTTCGAGAGGTAGTTCCATTTCGAAAAACATAAACGAGATTAAACTACGTTACTACGGTTGGATTGAGGCGATGAAGATATAATCTGGATTTTTTAATGGCTCGATAGCCCCAGTGGGCCTAGGCCTTCTCATTGTTAAGGGGATCGAGATCACACTCAGACAAACCACACTCGGTAGGACCCCTCTGAACGAGTGATTGACCCGACGCAGAGACCTCTACCTGACAGCCTACAACACTCACAACACACAGACATCTATTTCCCCGGTGGGATTCGAACCCGCAGTCCCAGCAAGCGAGCTGCCGCAGACCCACGCCGCAGACCGCGCGGCCACTTTGGCTTGAACTGAATAAAATCGGCCTTATTGTCAACACTGGAGTTCTCTACCAGATAATTAGTTATTTAGTCAATTTTCCCTAGAACCGAGGAAACAAATAGATCACCGAGGACAATTTTTTCCACCCATCATACCGGATTTTGCGACGGGATTCTGTTTTATTCATATTCATTTTGGGGGGCTGTTATTTCTTATCCGTCTTAGTTCCGCATAACATGTCGCAACTCTGTCATGTATATCTAAGTCATTTTTTCTGTGCGTACTTTTAATCATCAGAGGTGTATCATGAAAGTTCGTATAGGATATTACACACCGCAGTTTTGTCTATAATCGCAGCAGACCTTTCTCATTGGCGCCTGGCGGTGTCGCATCTTCGTGGGACATATGTTGTGGCAACTTTCCTGCATCGTAGTGTAGGTCCAGCGCTCCGTGATCGCACTTGCTTAGCGCGCAAATTAATACACAACAGGCCACATCCGCCAACCTACCTTACTCATAGCTACCCATATATTCAGCGGCACGGAGTGTACTGCGACTAAAAGGTACACGTCTTTTAAAATTAGTTGTTGCCCTCATGTCTTAAGTGTGATGTACATGTTGATGTCCAGCACAATGAGTGTTGCTGCGTTTAGAGGCCAATATGGTGTTTCGGGAAGAAAATTGGGGACAAAATCAGGAGAAGCGTTAAGGCCAGTGGTTCATCGAGAGCCAAATATCTTGTGCAAGTCGCCGTGAGCCCTTGCGCGAAAGGGTGTAAATATTCGTGGTCGCCGGAGCATGTGGGGAGAAGAGGAGCAAGGGGGGTACACAAGGAGATGAAAACGGAGGCGCGAAAAGAGGAAAATAAAGGGAAAACAACCTCTTTTTTCCCCA
>Ga0136643_10000710_pt1 | contig 37757 bp, 40 predicted proteins | sample TergutLab28metaG_FD_96883 | JGI IMG/M metagenome (GOLD analysis project Ga0136643, IMG submission 96883) | Labiotermes labralis P1 segment gut microbial communities from Petit-Saut dam, French Guiana - Lab288 P1 (version 3) (version 3) | ecosystem: Host-associated > Arthropoda: Insects >...
AGGTACAAGGAGCTGTTCAGCGAGGGCAGCGGCACTGGCGGGAGCGATGATGCCCCTTACGACTTGGCTGGCTATCTTACCGAGATAGACACAGGGATGATTGACAACGACTACATGAACTCGCGCTTTGAAAAGTACCTTAAGACGCTTGGTTCGTCCGACGAGAAAGCAAAAGAAGATGCCTTAAACGATTTACACAAGACTTTTGCCACATTGACACAGGAAGAACAGCGATACGCAAATATTTTCCTCCGTGATGTGCAGCGAGGTGACGCCCCTATTGAGCCCGGTAAGACCCTCCGTGACTACATCACAGAGTATCAAATCGGCGAAAAGAGCGCGCAAATCAAGAACGTGGCAACAGTTTTTGGGCTTGACGAATGTCTGTTGATTGAACTTACAAAATCACGGCTGACCGAGGCAAATATCAACGAATTTGGGCGTTTTGATAAGTTGATTGCCTCTGTTGATCGAGCGAAGGCAAAAGCCTATTTTGAAAAGATTGAAGGAGCCGCGGTTTCCACTTTTGCAACGAGCAGTAAAGCTTCTAGGCTGCTTCGAGAGTTTCTGCTTAAAGGCGGATTTGAATTGGTTTTCGATGAATGTGAATAACGTACTCAAAAGAGAGGTGCAATTATATGACGCTTCGTGGAAAATCTAAAAATTAAGCAAAGTGAGGCACGATCTGCCTCCAAAATTGCGGAAAATAAGCGAAATTTATGCAATTACGCTAGGCAGGGGATGTGTCTGCCGCTCTATCTCACACCCAGGGAGGTCTTATCATGAAAATTTGGTCTGAGTTAAAAAATTCACCCTATGGCCTGATTCTTTTATTCAGGCTGGTTGTGTTTATCGTGTTTCTTCTCGTTGCTGGGGTGATACTGTTCCGGTAGCGCATCAAATATACAGAGAGCATTTCAGGGCGCACTGATACGCTCTGAAAAATTGGAAGCGTGTTTTTATATAGCCGTTGGCTATTTTATGTATAGGCTTCTTGCAGTTGATTACTGACGTTTTATCTCGTTTTAGACTAAATGTTTATGCAAATTGCTATATTCAGTACTTCTCTAGCCTTCCTTGACGAGCGTGAGAGTGACAAGGCAAAAATCTCGGCAAACTTTGGCAGTATTGACGGCATGTGATGGAGGAGTGCTTGCAACCATCATGGGTTTTTTATTCCCCAGTATTCGCTATTTTTATGAATTGCAGCCTGAATTTGGCGCGGATATGAGCTTATTATGATATAGAAATCTTCTTTCATGAAGTATAATAGCAACTGACAATTAAATATTGATGCGTTTCGGTGTTCGGGAATCCAGTGAAAATCTGGAGCGGCCCCGCCACTGTAATCGGGACGAAACTGTAATCGTCACTGTTCGTAAGAATGGGAAGACACGGGAGTAGGATGAACGAGAGTCAGGAGACCGGCCGGAACGTTTTTGTCTTTATTGCGCGCGGGCGCAAGGAGCCGATCTGACATATTGTAATTATGGTATGTATTTAAGAGAAGCCGCTTACCGCGGCTTCTCATTTTTTTTGAAAGGGCTGAGAGCTATATGAACGAACTAAACAGCGGAAACCACTGCGGCAAAGAAGCCGGAATTGATACGCCGAAAAAAACTGCGGAAGAGCTTAATTTTGACGAATTCTCACCGGCAAATTACGATGAATGGAAGGAAGCGGCAATAGGCGCGTTAAAGGGGGCTGCTTTTGAAAAAAGCATGCATACGCCCACTTACGAAGGAATTACTCTGGAGCCGCTTTATACCGCCGAGCACACGGAAAATCTGAAATCTCATAAAGCATTTCCTGGGGAGGGCAATTTGACGCGCGGCGCGGACGCCTCAGGCTACATCGCAAAAACCTGGGAAATTGCTCAACCCGCTGATTCATTGCTTCCTGCCGACACCAATCGCCAGCTCCGAAATGAACTGGAAAAAGGAGGAAGCAGTATCGCGTTTCTCTTGGACAGCCTCACAATCCGCGGCATTGACGCCAACGCTGCGGATAAAGCGGACGGGCAGCGCGGAGTTTCGCTTTCCACCCTGGAAGATTTGGAACTCCTTCTTGAAAATATTGAACCCAGCCAATACCCGTTTCACATCTACACAGGTGTTTCGTCAGTTCCCCTGCTGGGCCTGCTGGCCGCATACGCTGAAAAACACGAAATTCCGCTGAGTTCCTTTCATGGCTGCATAGGGGCAGGCCCTCTGGGGTTTTGGCTGCAAAATGGAAATATCTCCTGCGATACCGACCAGCTTTTCGATGAAATGGCCCACAGCATTCACTGGGCTGAAAAACACATGCCCAGCATGCGAACTATTTTGATAAAGTCTGACGCGGTTCATAACAGCGGCGGCAGCGCGGTTCAGGAAATAGGAAACGTCATGGCGGCAGCCGTTGAAACCCTCAGGGCATTAAGGGTGCGCCAAATCGATGTTGACACGTTTGCCAGCCGCCTGCGTTTTGAGTTTTCCCTGTCGTCAAATTTTTTTATGGAAATCGCAAAAATACGCGCTGTCCGCGAGGTTTGGTCTCAAATCGCCGAGGCGTTCGGAGGCAGCGAATCATCGAAAAGAGCCGAAATTTTCGGCAGGACTTCTTTTTTCACAAAAACCTTTTACGACCCCTACGTCAACATGCTGCGCAACACGACAGAGGCGTTTTCTGCTGTCATTGGCGGTGTAAACGGCCTGACCGTCGGTTGTTTCGACGAAGCTGCCAGGCCTGGTAATGAATTTTCGCGCCGTGTAGCGCGTAACACGCAGGTTCTTCTGCGAGAGGAATTTTCTCTCCTTCAACCCGTTGACCCTTCAGGCGGCTCGTGGTATCTGGAATCCTTAACCGATACGCTGGCTCGTAAAGCATGGGAATGGTTCCAGAAAATCGAGATCAGCGGAGGGTTTTCATCCTGTATAAAATCAGGGATGCTTCAAGCGTCAATCGAGGAAACGCTTACTCAGCGCTTCAAAAAGCTGGCCAGCCGCTCCGACAGGGCTGTAGGAACCAATATGTACGCAAATACTCAGGAGACGCCTCTTACGCACGATGGCTCCGATCTTGACGAACTTCACCAGAAGCGGCGCAAGGCTGTGCAGGCTTTTCTGGCTTCGCGGGACGAAATAGCGGTACTGAAAGCCCTTGAGGCGATTACCGCCAGTTGCTGGGAGGGTGGGGAATTACTCTATGCCGTGGCGGCTGCCGCCAAAGCCGGCGCTACGCTGGGAGAGGTGCGCGGCTTTCTGAACGGCGGCAACGAAGAACCTCTGAAGGTAACGCCTCTCGGCATACACCGCTGGACGGAGCAATATGAAGCCTTGCGGCAGCGAACGGAAAAATTTAAAGCCGAGACAGGCGATAACGTAAAAATATTTCTGGCCAATATGGGCCCCATTCCTCAACATAAGGCGCGTGCTGATTTCATAACAGGTTTCATGGAGGTAGCCAATTTCGAGGTATTAAAAAACAACGGTTACTCCACAATAGAAGAATGCGCTGAAGCGGCAGTTTCAAGCGAAGCGGACGTCGCGGTCATTTGCTCAACAGACGACACTTACCCTGAGCTGGTTCCGCTGCTTGCCAGCGTCATCAAAGCAAAAATTCCAGCTATGACCGTTTTTCTGGCGGGAGCACCTAAAGAAGAATTCAAGCAGTCTTATTTGGACGCCGGTGTGGACGACTTTATAAGCGTGCGCTCCAATTGCCTTGCCACTCTGGCTGACATTCAAAAAACAAAGGGGATGTTTTAAATGAAACGCAATGGCGTAAACCCTGATTTCACGCAAATCAATTTCCGCGAATCCAGTCGCGCCGAAGCTTTCGACAAAAAACACTGGGAGGCACGCTTTGAAAAAGAAGCGGGACAGTCGGCAGAAAAATCCAACGGGCTTACCATGGAGCAGATCGACGTAAAGCCTCTTTACACTGAAAAGGACTACGAAGGTTTAAAACACCTTAACACCATGCCAGGATTACCACCTTTTCTAAGAGGGCCCTATCCGACAATGTACGTCACACAACCCTGGACGGTGCGGCAGTACGCCGGTTTCTCCACGGCTGAGGAAAGTAATGCTTTTTACCGCAGGAACCTGGCGGCGGGACAAAAGGGGCTTTCGATAGCATTCGATTTGGCTACGCACCGAGGGTACGATTCAGACCATCCGCGCGTAGTCGGCGACGTTGGCAAAGCCGGTGTAGCCGTGGATTCCATCCTGGATATGGAAATTCTGTTTTCAGGAATACCGCTGGATCAAATGTCAGTATCCATGACCATGAATGGTGCTGTTTTGCCCGTCATGGCATTCTATATTCTCGCGGCCGAGGAACAGGGAGTTGATAAATCCGTCCTGACCGGCACTATTCAAAATGATATCCTCAAGGAATTCATGGTTCGCAACACCTATATTTACCCACCTCAGGCCTCAATGCGCATTATCGGCGATATTTTCGCTTACACCTCAAAGTATATGCCGAAATTTAACAGCATCAGTATTTCTGGTTACCATATCCAAGAAGCAGGGGCGACAGCCGATATAGAGCTAGCCTATACTCTGGCCGACGGGCTGGAATACCTGAGAACAGGTGTAAAATCCGGGCTGAGCATTGATTCTTTTGCCCCGAGGCTTTCGTTTTTCTGGGGCATCGGAAAAAATTACTTTATGGAAGTGGCAAAAATGCGCGCAGCGCGTATGCTATGGGCAAAAATCGTCAAATCTTTCGGGCCGAAAAACCCAAAATCAATGGCGCTGCGGACTCACTCGCAAACCTCCGGCTGGAGCCTCACGGAACAAGACCCTTTCAACAACGTGGAAAGAACCTGTATTGAGGCTATGGCAGCGGCCTTGGGGCATACCCAATCCTTGCACACCAACGCGCTGGACGAAGCTATCGCTCTGCCGACGGATTTTTCGGCCCGTATTGCGAGAAACACGCAGCTTTATATTCAGGACGAAACAAAAGTCTGTAAAGTTATAGACCCCTGGGGCGGCTCGTACTACGTAGAGGCGCTTACTGACGCGCTTATAAAACGCGGCTGGGCGCATATTCAGGAGGTAGAAGGGCTGGGAGGCATGGCCGAGGCTATCGACACCGGTTTGCCTAAGATGCGAATTGAGGAAGCAGCGGCGCGCCGCCAGGCTCGTATAGATTCAGGGAAAGAAAAAATCGTCGGGGTAAACAGCTATCGCCTAGAAAAAGAAGATCCTCTCGAAATTTTGGAAGTAGACAACAGCGCCGTGCGGGACGCGCAGATAGCGCGCCTTGAAAAACTCCGTGCTATACGCGACCCCGAAAAAGTGCGTTCCTGCCTGGACGCAATCACCAAAGCCATGGAAACTGGCGAAGGTAATCTTTTGGAGTTGGCAGTAAACGCAGCTCGAGCGCGGGCTTCTTTGGGAGAAATATCAGACGCGGTGGAAAAAGTCAGCGGGCGACACAAAGCGATAATCCGTTCTATCTCAGGGATATACAGCAGCGAATTTGCAGACGAGGACATCATCACCGAGGTACGGAATCTGACCGACGAGTTTGAGAAACAGGAAGGGCGCCGCCCACGCATCATGGTTGTAAAAATGGGGCAGGATGGACACGACAGAGGGGCGAAAGTAATAGCAACAGCCTTTGCCGACATGGGTTATGACGTTGACGTGGGGCCTTTGTTCCAGACGCCGGAGGAAGCGGCCCAAGACGCGGTGGACAACGACGTGCACGTAGTCGGAATGAGTTCTCTTGCGGCAGGCCACAAAACATTATTGCCTCAGCTGGTAGAGGAGCTTCGCAAACGCGGGCGCGACGACATTATGGTCGTTATCGGTGGGGTAATTCCGGCGCAGGATTACGAATTTCTACGCGCAAGCGGGGCTTCCGCAATCTTCGGCCCCGGCACCATAATTCCCGTGGCAGCAAAAAAAGTCATAGAGGAGTTGAGTCGTCGTGTCCTCCAGTAGCCCGTCCCTGGAAGAATATGTAGAAGGAGTGCTGAACGGTGACCGGGCAATACTTTCGCGCGCGATAACTCTGGTGGAAAGCAATGCTTCCAAGCATTTTGAGCTGGGGCAAAACGTTGTTCAAAAATTGCTTCCCTACACGGGAAACTCTGTCAGGGTTGGCATAACTGGCGTACCAGGGGCAGGCAAGAGCACATTTATTGAGGCGCTTGGAACGTGGCTTTGTGATAAAGGCAGCAAAGTTGCGGTTCTGGCCGTTGATCCCAGCAGCACCGTCACCAGAGGAAGCATTTTGGGCGACAAAACGCGCATGGAGAGGCTTGCGAAAGAGCCGAACGCGTATATACGGCCTTCCCCATCCAAGGGCACACTTGGAGGGCTGAACAGAAAAAGCCGGGAAACCCTGCTTTTGTGCGAAGCCGCCGGATACGACGTCATTCTGGTGGAAACGGTGGGCGTGGGCCAGAGCGAAACAACAGTGCGCTCGATGGTCGATTTTTTCCTTTTTTTGGTTATCACAGGGGCAGGGGATGAACTCCAGGGTATTAAAAAAGGGGTCATGGAGCTTGCGGACGCAATTTTGGTCAACAAGGCGGATGGCAACAACATCACAAAAGCCGAAGCTACAAAAATAGATTACGACAGAATATTGCACTACCTAAGGCCCGCCACAGAGGGGTGGATAACGCGCGCTCACACCTGTTCTGCCATCAAGGGCACGGGTATAGAAGAAATATGGGGCGTCATAGGGCAGTTCATGCAAAATGTACGAAGCAGCGGAATGTTCGATGAACGCCGCAAGCGCCAGACGCTGTCATGGGTTTATGGGATGGTTGAGGATCAGCTTCGCGCAAGTTTCTACGATAACCCGGCGATTGCGTCAAACCGCGACGATGTCGAAAGCAGGGTTTTAAGAGGTGAGCTTTCAGCAACGCAGGCGGCGCAAACGCTGTTGAATATTTACGCAGCGCGGCCATAACGAATTATAGCAATTTGCACAAACGTTTAGTCTGAATCAAGGTGAAACACCAGTAATCATCGGCAAGAAGTTTATACATAAAAATAGCCAACGGCTATATTCATAATTGAAACAAAAGGGGCTTTGTTATGTTTTCAACAATCATTAAACGAGATGGAAGAACTCAGGCTTTTCACGAAAGTAAAATAACGGACGCGATATTCAAGGGGCTTCAGGCAGCGGGCGAAGTGGATCGCCCGCTAGCCGTAGAGCTTACGCTTGAGGCCTTGAGAAAAATTAAAAGCCAATACAAAGAAGATAACTTTTCCGTTGAGAATGTTCAGGACATAGTTGAGAGCGTCTTAATTGAGCATGGGCATGTAAAAACGGCTAAAGCGTACATTCTGTACCGCGAAAAACGCTCGCGCTTGAGGGATGCCCGAAGCGAACTAATGGACGCCGTTTCAGAAATTTTACTTGAAACAACCCGCGAAAACGCAAACGTAGGAAATTCTCCCTCCGCAAAGGTGCTCCAGATATCGGAAGCCGCGTCCAAGAATTATTATTTGAAGCGTTTGCTTCCAGAGAAAGAAACCCAAGCGCACGTAAACGGCGATATTTATATACATGACCTGGCTTGGTACAGCAAGACCCTGACATGCCTGCAAATCCCCTTAGATCGCCTGCTGCGCAAAGGGTTTAACAATGGGCATGGATACATACGCCCGCCGAAAGGTGTGAAAACAGCAGCAGCGCTGGCAGCAATAATCCTGCAAAGCAACCAGAACGACATGCACGGAGGACAGTCATTCGCTTATTTTGACAGAGATATGGCGACATATGTGGAAATGGAGAAAAAAAGACAGGATAAACTCATACGCCGCAATTTAGACGATTTGGGATTGCCAGCGCCTGTCGATGAAACAAAGCTTGAAACGCTGGTTCACGATAGGACAAAAGAAGAAACCTATCAAGCAATGGAAGGCTTTATTTACAATCTGAATACGATGCACTCCAGAGCTGGCGCTCAGGTGCCTTTTTCAAGCATAAACCTGGGGACAGATACCAGCGAAGCAGGCAGGATGATTACCGAATGTTTTTTGCTTGCTTACGAAAAAGGATTAGGCAAAGGCGAAGTACCGCTATTTCCCAACGTCTGCTTCAAGCTCAAAGAAGACGTCAATTTTGAACCCGGAGACCCAAATTACGATTTGTTTCAATTAAGTATGCGCGTTGCCTGCAAAAAACTTTCCCCCAACTTCTCTTTTCAGGACTCCAGCTTCAATAAGCCGTTTCGCGACGAAGAAGTGGCTTACATGGGCTGCCGGACGCGGGTTATCTCAAACTGCAACGGACCATCCGAAACCAATTCCAGAGGGAATCTGTCTTTTACTTCCATAAATCTGCCGCGTATAGGTATACGCGCGGAGAAAGATTTGTCTCGTTTTTGGAAACTCCTTGATGAAATATTTGACCTTTGCGCCGAACAGTTGCTAACCCGCTACGATGTACAAAAAAAATTGAAAGTGAGAGATTTTCCATTTCTAATGGGGCAAAAGCTTTATCTTGGCAGCGACGAACTAAGCTCCAACAATTCGATTGAAACCGCGATACGTAACGGTACTCTCAGTATCGGTTTTATTGGTTTGGCGGAATGCCTCACCGCGCTGACGGGGAAACATCATGGCGAGAGCGCCGAAGCTCAGGCTCTTGGTATTTCAATCGTCAGCCACATGCGGCGCAGGTGCGAAGAAAACACGCAAAAACACAGTCTGAATTTTACGCTGCTTGCCACGCCCGCCGAACAATTAAGCGGTAAGTTCACTAAGCTCGACGCCGAACAATATGGCGTAATTCCCGGCATTACAGACAAGCAATGGTACACTAATTCTTTTCACGTGCCCGTGGAATATAATATAAGCGCACTGGATAAGGTAGCAATTGAAGGTGTTTATCACAAGTATTGCAACGCAGGGCATATATCATACGTAGAGCTACAGTCTGCCCCTGAGCATAACCTGGAAGCGTTTGAGTCTTTAATAAGGGCGATGGCGGAAGCTGACATGGGTTATGCAGCGGTGAATTTTCCCGTTGATGTTTGCCATGACTGCTGTTTGAGCGGCGTGATTTCAGAGATTACCTGCCCTGAGTGCGGGGGAAACAATATAAGCCGCGTGCGAAGGATAACAGGCTATTTATCCACCCTTGATCGGTTTAATGACAGCAAACTCGCAGAAGTACAAAACCGCCATGTTCATTATAAATTTTAGGGTGCATAAGAGGGGAAATATATGCGTTTATCTGGTATAACTACTGAAAGCTTTGTAGATGGGCCTGGATTGAGGCTTGTTATTTTCGCGCAGGGATGTCCGCACCAATGTCCGTACTGCCATAACCCTGAGAGTTGGGACGGTAATGCCGGAAAAGAATTATCAGTCAGGCAAATTGTTCGCTTTTTAAAGCAGCAAAAGAAAAACATACAAAACAAACGCGGCATTACTTTTTCCGGAGGAGAACCTTTTTTGCAAGCAGCAGAGCTTGCGCAAGTAGCCCTGGCAGCTCGTCAGATAGGTTGGGATGTCGTAACTTATACAGGTTTTACATACGAACAATTGACAGAAGATAATAACGGCGATATAAAGGCTCTGTTGTCCGCAAGCGATATATTGATTGACGGAAAGTATATCCATGAACTACGTGACATTGGATTGCAATTTCGCGGCTCATCCAATCAGCGGCTTATCGACGTTGCGGCCACACAGAAAAGCGGTCAAATTGTGCTATGGCGCTAATTCAACCGGAAAAGAGGGAGTTCTATGAAAAAAGAAGATTGGTATGGCAAAGCTTTTTCTTTCTTTTGCAATAAAGAGTGCGAGATATTTCCATGCCACATTACAGGCAACCAAGAGGATCATAATTGCCTGTTTTGTTACTGTCCGTTGTATGCGCTGGGCAAAAAATGCGGCGGAGAGTTTTTTTATTTGGAAAATGAAATAAAGGATTGCAGCAAATGTACTTTGCCGCATAAAAGAGAAAATTATGGTTTAATAACTGAGAAATTCAAGGATATATTAAGATTAATGAAAGAAGGAAAGCAAAAAAATGAATGAGCTTGTAGGCAAGGCGCTTTAGGTCGGTTTCACAAAAACGCTTGTATGTGAAGCCCGGTTAACTCAAATTCTAAATTATTTCTGAGCCTTCGTTAATTTGAATAACTATATTGTGTCATTAGTCTGTGATAAAGTCCTCCTGTAACGCTTCTGAGAAAATGTTCTAATGAGTCAGGAGCGAGTGACATTGAGTATGAATGAGTTACAACCGTTGGCTATTTTATGTATAAACTTATTGCCGATGGCTACTGGTGTTTCGCCTTGATTCAGACTAAACGTTTGTGCAAATTGCTATAAAGCAAAATCACAAAAGAAGCGCTGAATAAATCATAGATAAGCATTTTACGCGTACGCTACGATTTATTCAGCGCTTCCTTTATTTTTTGTGTGATTCGCCTGAGAAAAATTCTCATGAAAGCTGGCTTCTTCAGGTGTTTGACACATATAAGCGCGCATTCCTTGACAGTAAGGTAAACCAAGATATAATTACAACCGTTCAGGTAAGTGGAGAAGTGGCCGAGTGGTCGAAGGCGGTTGACTCGAAATCAACTGAGTGGCTAGCCTGCTCCGTGAGTTCAAATCTCACCTTCTCCGCCATTTAATAAAATCCATAGTCCTCTATGATACTAGAAGCTCCCTAAAATAGGGAGCTTCTAACTATTTTACATCCTCCATAATCCTCTATAATCTCCCATGCATCTAGGCTACAATGCGGGTACAAAAACGGGTATCTCAATACGGCATTAAGTTTGTACCCGTATCACTTGAAAACGAGGTGCTATTATGGCTTTAACCGACGTGCTTGTTCGGCAGGCAAAGCCAAAAGATAAATCTTACAAGCTCGTGGATGGCCGCGGGCTATTTTTGCTAATCATGCCAACCGGCGCTAAATATTGGCGCATGCGTTACTCGTGGAAGGGAAAAGAAAATACTCTGGCTTTTGGCGTGTACCCGGATATAAGCTTGCGAGATGCTCGTCTCAAACGCGATGAAGCACGCCTGGCGCTTGCTCAAGGGGTAAATCCAAAAGTAGAAAAAGCACTGGTAGAGCTAACTTTTGAAGTTGTCGCCCGCGAATGGTACGAAAAACACATGCTGCCGACAAAAGCTCCTACCCATACGGCCATGATAATATCCCAATTGGAGAGGTTAATATTTCCTCACATAGGAATCCTACCCGTTAACGAAGTGAAGCCCAAGGATTTAATAAGTATGCTGAAGCCTCTGGAGGCGCGCGGAGTGATTGAAACAGCACACAGAGTATTACAAATTTGCGGGCAGGTGCTTCGATATGCAGTAGCACGCGGGCACGCAGAGCATGATTCGTCTGCTGCGCTCCGCGGAGCCTTGCCCCCTAGGCTGCACAAACACCATGCAAGTATAACTGAGCCGCGAAAAATTGCCGGGCTTATACGCGCAATCGACAGCTTCCCAGACAGCGCGACTGTCCAATGCGCACTCAGATTCTCCATGTTAACGTTCCAACGTCCAGGCGAGATTCGCCATGCCGAGTGGGCGGAAATTAATCTGAGCACAGCAGAATGGCGAATTTCTGCAGAAAAGATGAAAAAGACAAAAGAGAAGAAAAAAAACGATCCGCCGCATATCGTTCCGCTTTCTAGGCAGGCACTGGAAGTGCTTCAAAGAATCAGGGAATTTACAGGGCATGGCAGATACGTTTTCCCAAGCATCCGAGCCATCGTACACGGAAATATGCCGATGTCCGAAGCGACCATTGTCGTGGCTCTGCGCCGGATGGGATACGGTAAGGAAGAGATGTGCGCGCACGGTTTCCGTACTATGGCCAGCACGAATTTAAACGAAGCGAGGAAAACTGACGGCTCGCGCATGTGGAGCGAAGACGCCATAGAACGGCAACTGGCACATGTTGAGCATAATAAAGTGAGAAGCGCGTACAATCAAGCAGAGAACCTGCCTGAACGTCGCGAAATGATGCAGTGGTACGCCGATTGGTTAGACAGCCTGAGGGAGTAATGACAAACAAAAAACAGGAGGGAGAGCCTAAGCCTACTTAACCACTTTACAAAATCTATGTTTCTTAGTGTTATTCTTGACATGAGGTTTGTAAAGTCGTTCTGTGGGGCGGCTGAAGGTGTGTAAAAACAAAAAACAAGGGGAGAGCCTGAGCCCTCCCCCCTGTTTTAACTCTTCGCAATCTGCTTGGCGGCTACTTTATCGACAAAATCCCGGTATGATTTTGCTGTTTGATCTGCATCATCCAGTGCCCTCTCCATAACGCCGTTTACCTTTTTGTCCCGCACCGCTATTGCTGTAGCTACACTCAGATTCATAGTTGCTGACAACATCTGCATTGACAACAAGCTCTCTTCTGCTCTAAGCGCCGCCCTTGCATCCATCCACTTCATTTTACGGGATACCATCCAGCCAATGGCCGATATCAGCAGCGTTTGCAGTATCCCGAAAATAGCAATCCCAGTTTGAATATCAACGTACTCCCATATCCACATTTCGCTACCTCCCCGCCGCATACCCTGCGCCGACGGCGACAAGCAACCATAAAATATTTTGCCCCCGCGAGTGTCTGAACTCGGCCCTCCAGGCTTCGCGCTCTTCGTTTACTGCCGCTTCGAGATTGACAAGCCTCTGCTCCATCTCTTCATTGGTGGTCAAAAATTCCGTTCGCAGGTCGCTGTAGGCTGATTGCCAAGCTTCACTCTCTTCGCGTCGAGATTGGAGCGCGGACAACACGTCTCGTCCCGCCTGCTCCGTCAAAAAGTACCCTTTCGCTGGTGTTATCCACCCCTCCGGCACTACCAGCACTTCTGCGGAATAGCTCCAGCTCGGCCATAATCCCATCAGCAACAGAATCACTATCAAGCGCCGCCACATTTCGCCTCACCTCCTGGGGTATAAATCTTATCTCGTGCGTTCTTTCATGGATTATCTGCGCCCTTTCGCGAGACTCCGTAACAACGCCTGCAATGCCGGACATCTCTTCGTCAACAACTGCCATTTGCGCAACAGGGTCAGGAATCGGCCTAAAAAACACATTCCAAGCTGTTGCCGCTGCAATTGTTATACCTATAACTAAGATAAAACCAAATATCAGCCGCAATTTTCAGTGCCTCCCTCCTGTTTGTGTGGGCCATTACAATGCTCGTAAGCCGAACTGCCGTAATAACCGGCCACTATAACGGGCGTGAGCCAGGAGAGCAAAGCAATGATTCCCTCGTTAATCTCCCATCCCAGTATGAAAGATGCGGTGCACATACTGAGTACAAAGAACACAGTTATCATGCACAACGGTTTTCTCAGCGGCATCAGTACCCGGCCCCCCAAATTGAATTGCGTGGAACTTCCGAGTCCACGCCGATATGTACAAAGCTCCCGCCGATATAGCTGAACGCGAGGTTTTGCAACAGCCCTCTGTTGAATAAATCCCTTATGATAGTTCCGACCTCCCGCGGCGGTATGTCGCGCATCCTGGGCATTGAGATTACTTGTATGTCCGCCGACGATCCGCTCATATGGCCGGACGAATTGGAGCCGCCAACCGCTCTGTTGCGCGCCTCGCTTCTGACTCCGCTGGTGATCCTTACCGGCCTGTTAACAGTGTCTCGGATTAACTGGAGTATGGCGACCAACTCTGGTGCAGGCGGTGTGGGACGTGCAGTTATCACTCGCTGAGCCCATGTTCTGGATCGCCATGTCGTTCCGTGGTCTATTGGATTGTAAAATTCATTAAGCTTAAAGTTCGTCGATAGTCTCATGATAGCCTCCGCTTATGCGTCCGGTGTTTCAATTTCGTTGCAATCCTCGGCTGTTTCTACTTCTTCGCACGGCTCTTCGCAGCAGCACAAAGTGCCGCAGGAATAACAGTAGAAATCAGCGTCTTTCATGGGTCGGAAGCACTTCTGGCAAACCTTGGCTACACACTCCCCGCAGTCCGGGCAGTACTGAATTACGCCCTCTCTGCCTTCCGTGTCAATTGTTTTGTTGCAGTTTTCACAGATCATTTCATTTCCTCCTTAAAATAAAAAAGCGGGCGAAAGCCCGTTTTTGTGTTGCTTATTGGCTAAATTTGCTACAAATAAAATAGGCGGCTCCTAAGAACCGCCTCGCTCGCTCAACGCAAACCCCGTATATTCCCCGTTCTCATCCGTTTCGACCTTGCCGGCATACTGCTCAGGGTCGTTAATAGCTTTTTCGATATTCTCAATAGCCCTGACGTGTGCCGGGTTGAGGCTTCTGGGTTCTTCAGGTTTTAGTTTCCAAGGCGTGTCTGCGAGTTTGCAGGGGAAACCAAGATCGAACGTAAACACGCCCACCTGCTCACGCTCAATATTTAACTGCGCCATAGCCGTAAAATATGCGTTTATTTCTGGGTCAAATACTGGCGGCTCGTGCGGGTTTGTCTGCAATCCAAAGCGCGTTTTATCGTTTTTATCCCAAAATATCCTTACTGTTTTTGCCATGATTACCCTCCTATAGTTTCATAATGTATGCCAGTGTGAAAAACGCCGGCCGCACGTCAAAGGCGGCGCTACCTCCTGTAGCGTGGGTGTTTTGACTACCTTCAGAGTGAGTATGGCCGTTGACGTGGTGCGCATGATGCCCAGCGCCTGGAATACTAACTCCCCCCATATGCTGCTCTCCGCGAGTCCATGTATATATCGCACCTGCGGCCCGCCAGCCGGCCGGCAACGTATGCGCATGGTATCCAGCGCCATGCGTATCTACTGCGAACCCGTGCTGGTGTGCTGGTTGTCCGTGATGATGGCTTGGCATCTGCGCCAGCGTTATTGCTTTGCTGTGTGCTCCGCCAGCGGTGCCTGGGTTAGTCTCCGCGTTTGGAATGCCGCAAATAAACCTGTCCAATAAATTCGGTGTATCGTTTGTGCCGTCACAAAGCCCCCAACCAGAGGGGATATTTGCAAGCTCGCCAGACCACATTGATATAATGCCGCGCGGTACGGCATCATTGGTGCGGCTGTTCACGAAATTTACGAGGTCAATTTGGTTTGTTATCGTTCCAAATATCTGTCCCCATGTGGTTTCAACGTCGTCCCCGCCGTCATCTCCGTCGCCGGTACTTACTAAAGACAGATGCATGACAATGTGGTGCACCTGTACTTGAGCATCGGAGCATACAATCTTGAATCGTATCGGGTCGCTGATCGGCGGTAAAATATATTTGACGTCCCACGTCGTTGCTGTTAACGGGATATTAGCGACAGGCTCCAATTCTTTCCAATCGTCCATTGAGGCATCGCGATAATAGAGTGTCAAAGTCCCTATCGTCCTACTGCGCCCGATATACAAGAATTGATTATTCGCAAGAATCCCTGTGGTTATCGGCCTTGACCAGTATATTCCTCCAGGTGGCGCTATAGCCAGGCCGCCGCCGGATGTGAAGTCTGGGAAATGCCAGTTCGTTCTGGTTATTACCGCATCCGCGTCGTATGTGCGAAGCAGGGGCTCTTCAGTTCTGAATCTCAGGTTATTCAACACGCTTAGAACCACGATCTTCTCACTGCCGGCGCTGTCGGAAATGAGATACTCATTACCAGGTACGATACCTTCAGTAGAGGTCAGGACATCAACGCAGTCACTTCCGGCGATTGCCTCCCTTACTCCGACGTTAAAAATCTCGGCCAGCGTGTGGCGAGAATTAAATAGCTCAATCCAGTACCTGTCGTTAGAGTACCGGTTCACAAGTTCCTGGAATCCGAACAGATAATTCAACAGTTCTCGTAGTTCTGTGACGTCCAGCCCTCGTAGTTCGTCAAGTATTGCCTGAAATTCGTCCGTGCCGGGCATAGTCTCGGCCAGCTCGCGGACTCTTTCTTTAAGCCATTGAGTTCTGAATACCAGACCTTCGGCTTGCATGTTTTCCGGCGAGCCTGGACCACCGGATGCCGGGTCGCCTGGCATGATCATTCTTATTGCTTCCGGGTATATCGGCGTGGATGGCTCCGGAATCGTTGCAAAATTTGTATTTAGCATGGGTTCCTCCCTTAAAACAGTACGATCCAATAGCCTTCAATCGTTAAATCATCGTCTTTTTGAATGGCCTTTCCGCTGCTTCGCACGCGCCGCGCGAACATCGTTCCATCCTCGCAAAACAGCCCAAATTCTCGAATTTCCAAGCCATTCGCATCTTGAGGCCCGAACGTAAAATCGAATCGGACATTTGGAGTCGAAGTATCACTGGCCATCCATGACGTTATTCCGTTTTCGACTTGCGCATTGACGAAGCTGATTTTGCTTGCTTCCACAAGATACTGAGCTGACAAGCCTGTTTGCTCGGGATTTGGCGGTTCTCCGCTGTCTCCTACGCCGACAAATTTGCCATTGCCGTCTGGAAGTCCGGCGAACAGCCGCGCCACAGCCACGCGCCCAAGCGTCATAATTGCGTTGTTTTCGCGGTATTCTTCAATTATCTGCCCATTTTTACGCACAAAAAAACAGAGCTGCCCCGATATGGCGCAGCTCTCCTCAAACTTCAACAAACTCAGATCACCTCCGTGAACCTTTCTTCCCCGTACCTGACGGTATTTCCGTATATAAAATCTCCGTAAACTGAGCTGCCATAATACGCCGCACCCTCGCCATAGGAGAATCTGCCATAAACACGCCTCCGTGTGTAAGTAACCCCGCCTCCGGCATCCTGAGGGCCTCGGTCGTGTCCGTAGTGAAAATTCCCAAATTTCAGCGCGCCGTACACTGATGGGATGCGGTACTCGTCCTCTATTCCGGCCAATGTTGCGTGCAGCGCTCCCAAAATATCAGGAGTTTCATCGCCATAGCGCCTTGTTCCTGACATAAGGCCGCCGTATTCGCCATCGCCGTAGAGGAAATTTCCGTACCTGTTCAGGTCGCCATAAGAAAATCGCCCGTAATGCAGGCCGCGCCACGGATATGCCTCTACGTGCGAAGTGACAACGCTCACGGCAAATGTATCGTTAATTTGCCCGAAATCATCGATGTGCCATAAACCTACGTGCAGGGTTTCGAGGTGCGTCCGCTCAGCCTTGACGGATTCCCAGGCGCGCATGGCCATAGCCCTTGATTCCGGCGACAGGTCAAAATCGTCGCTTGCAAATATTTTGAGCCTGTCAACGCAAGGTTCGCCGCCGAATTGCCACCACTCCGTGTATTCGACCTGAAAACCAAGATCAGTCAACAGGCGGCGCACCGCCCAGGGTGTGCCTTTTTTGCGGTGGACGATGATAGCCGACCTGACAATTTTCCGCTTCGTTTCGATGTTCATGCCGACCGGCTCGTAAAAATCCACGTGATATTGCCATGCGAGCAAATCCAGCACGTCTTCCGGCAGTTCATCGATGCGTGATAAAATTAGCGCCTCTCTGATGTCATGAGTGACTTTTTGAAGCTCCGGGTCAAGGGTTTTTATGCTCGCCTGAACCTGCGGATCATTGAGGATAGACGATGGAACGATGTCTGCCAGAGATATTTCGCGGATATTTTTAGCCATCCTCAACGCCCCCATAGATTACGTTGACAGAGTACGGGACGGCCACCTGATTGTATTCCAGCGCTTGAAAGTTAGGGGATCTCACTTCGACTCGCTTTGCGCCGGCCGTCACAATCCGCCGGATAAATTCCGAGGGGTTGATATTACGTCCCAGGGTGGTTTTTTGCCAATCTATCCAGGACTCGACCGCGCTGTTTACGGCCTGGTTTATGGCGTTTGCCTGTGTAATATTTCTGCGCTCAAGGTACCACGTACAATCCAATTCATACTCAACGGCCTCGGGTGAAAGCACCTGCACAAATTCCGAAGTGGGCCGAATGTCATCGGCGCTGATCGTCTTGTAAACGAGGTCTAAAATCTCCTGCGTCGGCAGCACGCCGTTCACCAAAAGAGGGTATACATGTACCACACCCGGCGACGGGGAGCGTACCCCTACGTCGGAGATCAGCTGAGACGCTGTCCTTGCCCAATAAACATAAGCCCCTCGCGGCCCTGCTACGCTGAAACGCTCCGGCGCAAGCTGAATACGCTCGCGCAGGTTTTCGTCTGACTCGATATCCACGCCGCCATACGAGACGGTCGTGTTTTCTAGGGTCGTCTGCCACGGAAAGGGGTCAACAATTGGCCTGATCTGACCGGGTACAAAATTATTCCCCGCAGCTCCGTTAATGGTACATTTCGCCTGAACCTCGACTTCCCGTGCTCCTTCAGGTATTTCAGCGGTCGCTGATGTGGCAAAAACGATGTTACCGCCGCCCGGCGTGGCGCGTGTTCCGGCGGGGACTAGTGTAACACCGGATTGTGGCGCTGATAAAGTAAATTTAAGCGTGGTCATAGACGGCTTCGCAGGCAGGCGATGCACACCGAGCATCGCGCCGATGTGCTCAAGGTAGCCGCCTCTGGCATATGCCAGCAGGTTCATTTTCCCGGCGTCGTCAATAAGCTGCCTCTGATGAGTAATTGTAAACGCTATACTGTCGAGAAAAAGGCGCACAGGATCTCCGGGATACAGCTTTCGTTCCCTGCCATATTGGAGCTGGTAAGCCTCTTCAAACCCGCGTATTAAATCCCTCTCAATTATCGCCGGATCTCGCTCCGCGAAAGTAATATCAGGTAACGTCTGAAACAAGGAACTTTTCACGTATTTTCACCCTCACTCTCGGAACCAGCCTCCCGTCAATATCTCCGTCAAAGCTTACTTTTGTGATGCGGCAGCGGGGTTCGTATTTACGAATGGCCATGATGATCTCGGTCTGTAATGTGGCCATCGCTTTCAGCATGGGCTTGTCGAGCATCACTGCGTTCACGCCAAAAAGTCTGTCCAGCGGTACGCTGAATTTCATCGTTGTGAAAATAGTGCGGACGTTCTGCATAATCTCGACTGCGGTATTGGCGGGTGCGAAGTCTATTTCTTCCAGTTTTGCCGTTACGTCAAACTCCAACTTCTTCACCGCCCTCAGCGTATTCTTTTAAATTCAGAGTTACCTCCGCAAGGATAAGCGCGCCGGTATTGTTGAGTATTCGTTGTTCTACATTCAGATGCTCAAGCACCCAAAGGTGCCATCCCTGTGGTTCGCCGTCGAGCACAAAAGGCACAGCCCTGCCGGCTTCCAATATGTCCTTTAGCTCTGCCAGTTCCTCTTTTGGATTGACGCCCAGCGCTGCATCCAGCCGAACCCTGAAATTTATCTTGGTTGGGTCAAGTCCGGTGAACTCCAACAAGCCTTTTCTTCCGTGGATGTCGTGCTGCGCGTATTTCGCGTTATATTGCACTCTCAATCCATCGAGGGTTCTGACAAGGTCAGATGAAACCTCAAAAACTACTTCACCGAGACTTCCTATCATGAACAGCCTCCGTGCTTAATGACTATGATGATTCGTGTTACCGCCGGAATCTATGACGCTTCCAGTGGCGTTTACATTTCCATTTATGTGCAGATTTCCAGATATGGAGGCGCTGCCTCCGCTTACAGACAGACTCCCGGCGATGGACACATTCCCCTTTATAGAAACCCCGTCAGGCGCGATGATTGAAACGGTTCCTCCGCTGGCGGAGCAGTCGATCGTCAGCGCGTGCGCTGCCCTGTCGTATTGAACCCTGGTTCCATCTCCGAATGTGGTTACCTGCACGTCCTGATTGCCGAGCGGCGGCCTGTTTTTATCGTCGAACACGCTGCAAAGAACCACTCCCGCCTCCAGGCCGTTGCCAAGCATATTGCAATAAACGTGCTCGCCTACGTCCAGATGCCTTTCGTCTTTGTTTTGTTTCGAGCTTTGAGCCGCAACGCTGAGCCATCCGGACACCATGTTGTCCTTGTCGGGGAATTGCACCCGCGCAACTCCTCGCTTTGAGTCATACGCCGACACATAGCCGTACCTTCCGACGCATGGCGTTTCTGTGTTATTCACTGAACCTCCCGCCATTGGCTTCTCACCTCCGGTTATTCCCTCTCGTAAACTTCAAATCCGCTGTCCAGCTGCAGTGGCCCGAATTGCGCCGCCGCTCTGCCGCTTGAGCCGGAATTAGTTTGTTGGGGGCCACTCTGGCATAATTCAACAGAAGTCGTATACCCGTTTCCTTTATTGACGCTGTGCGTGGCTCTTTCAATAAAATATTTCGCGTCGAATTTTCCAAAACCGCGAACGTCTGTGTTGCTGCCACCAACGAAGCGCATGTTTCCGGCCATCGTTACAGAACCTGTCGTTTCTCTCTTGTTGGCGTCGCGGAGCCTCGCCCTCGTGATTGCCTCGGCGTCCGCCAGGCTGTCCGCCCTCTGGTTTATAACCAGAATCTCGCCCGATCCCTCAGAGTCTCCCCTGATGTAGACTTCAAAGTCTTCGTCTTTTATGGGATGGTGGTATTGCAACCGCGCCCCTTTGTAAGTTCCGCGCGTTTTTTCCCTGAATCGAAAGCTCCTGATGCGCTCATCACCGAAGGATATTACGCCTATTGACGGTCGAGCTTCGTAAGTATCTTCGTCGTAACAAACGAGCTGCGTATCCGTGACTTTTATCCCGATGCCGTAATTCCGGCAAAGCCCCATGAGAAACCCTAAATCCGATGTCTCCACCTGATCTCGCCGTTCAAAGAGCGGATCGTTAGGGGAATCCCAAAATAGAGCGAGGTCATTTTTTACCGCTACGTCTTTCGCTATTGCGGACAGCCGCACGTTTTCCCATGCTCTGGTTTTCTGCTCCTGCCGCATGGACTTTGATATCAGAGTCGATACAGCTTTGAGTACCACCTGTGTAGGCGGCCCTGAGCATGTAATTTCGTCAATCTCGAACGCGCCACAGGGCAGCGATTCCATCTGATTCGGGCCGTGCCAGTTGCGCGTCATTATCGTTGCCCGGATCAAGTCGCCCTTCGATGGAAACCACGGATTTCGCCATTTGCCTTCTCGATCTTCGAGCGTTATGTTCAGGTCATCGGCTTTATCGCTGGCGTTGTCCGTGTAGCTGAAAGAGATAAGAAAAGGGGCGATATCCCTTGAAATATCCGCCCCTTCATAGACCAGTATTATTTCCGCGCGTCTGGCTTCCTGTGTTTCCATCGCTGTCACCTGCGTTTCCATGGCGGTAGCGAGGATACGACCGGAATATCAGCAGCCGGAATTCTGAGTTCCACGTTCGCCCCGAAAATAATCGTTTCCTGATGCTCAGGGTTTTCACGCAGCAATACGTGCATCAGTTTTTCAGCTCCCAGATTCGGGTACACTTTCAGCGCAATAATGTCCCAGGTGTCGCCCTGAACAGTCCTGTAGGTTTTCATGCCAGCTGCGTCCTGTCGTCATATTCATATAAGTCGCGCAGAACGCGCTTCACTTCCTCGGCTATGTCTCTGGCCACGCTCTGGTCGCCGCCATGCACAGTAATATTGATGTTTGGCGCCGGACGGCTGACGTTATTGGTTGTCGTGTTGCCGCCGAATTTCATCCCCATGGCTTCCCCTGCGGCCAGCCAAAGGGGAACGCCGCGGGAGCGATCCGTAAGCGGGATAATTGCCTCCGCCCCGGCTTCAGCTACCAAGCCCAGGTGTGGGGTACTGAAAATACCGCCTGCGGCATGGGCGAACCATCCCCAAGATGATGATTGAGATGCAGCTGGCTGCGCCGCTGAAACATTAACCTGCAATCTGCCAGCCGAGGCCACCGCCTGAATATCTGACGCGATACCGGACAGGGCCGCGCTCAGTTCGTTGACCGCCGGAATAACAACGGTTCTAATCATACCGCCGGTTTGGGTCATCAGGTTGAAAACATTGCGGAATCCATCCCCAAGACTTTCTTTGAACGGCAACCATGCTTCGTGCATTGACTGCACCCGGTCGGCAAAATCCGTGCTCATTTTGTTCAGCATGTTAATGTCGTTCAACTGAGCGGCTAGCATCGCCTCATCAATCACGCCGTCGTCACTACCACTCCATCCGACAAAACTTCTAGTCCAATCCCAAGCTCCGGAAGCCCAATCTCCGACAAAAGAATTTCTGACTGTATCCCAGCCGGACGAAATAAAGCTCTGTGCCGATGCCCATCCGCTTGTCAGGCCGTCCCATACATTATTTGCAAAATCCGAATCTGCAAACCAGCTTTTGAACGATGTCCAATCGCCGGATATTAATGATATTGCGCCACTGGCTACTGATGTTACAGCTCCCCAGCCTACATTCCATACAGCCGATATTCCCGCGCTGATAGTTTCCCAGCTCTGATATAACCAATACCCAGCGGCTACCAAAGACGCTATGCCCATGATAACCAGGCCTATGGGGTTTGCTTTCAGCGCAACGTTCAGGAGCCACTGCGCAGCCGTCCAGGCTTTGACAGCCGTTGTACTGATTTTAATTGCGCTGGTCGCTATTCCTTTGGCCACGGCAAATGCTTTAACCTTTGTCGCCGCGAACATGGACGCATGGCCATTGAGCACCATACGCGCATTAAGCTTTGCAAGCACTAATGCCGCGTGCTGAAATGGCAATTTCGCCGCCGTCCATGCGATGCTTGTGACGGTTACTGCAACTTTATAAACGCCTAGTGCCGATACGCCCAAAACTAAAGCGTTTGTAACAGCAGGGAATCTTTGTGCAAATTCAGAGGCTCCGCTTGTAAAGCGTCCTAATGCGTCGGCGGCGGTAATAAACGACGGCAGCATGACGTTGCCTATATCAAGCATAAGGCTGTTCATGGACGTGCTTAAGCGCCTCATGGCTCCATGTGCAGTGGCGTTCATCTCTCCGGCCATGTTTCTGGATGCGCCGGCAGCGTTTGCATACGCTAATTCCAATTCCTGCAAAGCGTTGCTTCCGTTCGTGGTGGCTTCCATTAACCTCATCATTCCGGGGACGGCATTGGCCCCAAAAACCTGACTGAATACCTGCATCCTTTCCTGGCTTCCCATGTTTTGTGTTCGCGCATGTAAAGCCTGCAATAAACTTGGGATGGTACGTAAATTTCCCCTCTGGTCTGTCAGGGCTATACCCATGCCGTTCAGGGCATTTTGTACCTCTCTGGGTTCCCTCGACAGGCGTTTGAGCGCACCTTCCAGCGTTCTGCTGGCTTCTGCCCCTTTGATTCCGGCATTTTCCATTACGCCGATCATCGCGGCGGTCTGTTCGAACGAAATTCCCAAGCCTGATGCCAAAGGAGCGATATTTTGCATGGACGCGCCGAGCGTGGTTATGTTGCTTCTTGTTGAAATAGAGGCTTGCGCCAGAACGTCTGCCACTCGCTCGACGTCTTCCGCGCCCAGACCGAAACCTCTTATAAGAGCGGTGGCCATCTCGCTGGCCTTGCCTAAATCCATCTCTCCGGCGGCGGCCATATTTAACAAGCCCGGAATTGCGTTTTGAATATCACCGCTGTTAAATCCGGCGTTTGCAAGCGAAGCCTGCGCACCGGCAATTTGTGTGGCCGTAAATTGCGAACCTCTGCCAAGTTCCCTCGATAGTGCAACAAGCCGCTCGAATTCCTCACCTGTTGCGCCGGCGCTTATCCTGACTCGCGTCATTGCCTGCTCAAATTCGGCGGCTTGCTGTATTGGTGCTCTCAAAGCCAGGATAATTCCAGCGGATGTCATCAGCTCGCCTCTCATGTTGCGCCAGGATAAGCGTTGACGGGAATCGTTAAAATTACTCTGTGCGCGATGGAGGCGTTCCTGTGCCCGCTGCATATTCGCAGCTTGAGCCACCTGCTGCGTGCTTTGTACTAACCGCGCTTGTTCGTTGGAAAAGTTTCTTGTATCTATACCTGCAGCGGTAAGAGTCGTCCTGAGCTGCCCCAACTCTCTGCGCTGATCCATCAGCCTGTTTTGCAATCTATTTGATTCTACATTTGCTGATGTAAACTGGCGTTGCAATTGCGCTGAAGGGTTTGCGGTTGCCCGCATTTGTTCTCCAAGCTCACGAACACGCCCGCGCGTGGCGTTAAGCTTTTCTGACGTCTGAGTTGCCGATGTTTGCAATCTCCCAAATGCGGCAATCTGGTTCTGATTCTGGCCCAGCTCGGACATTCTTTTTTGTAAATCAGCAGACATGTTGCTTGCTTTCGAGAATGTACTCGCAAAGCCGCCGGCCATAGCGGCCCCAAGCAGAAATGATATTTGATGTTCTGCGGCCAAAATATCACATCCTCATGATACAATTTTTATATACTTAAAAAGAGGGGGCGGTTGCTAATGAGAAATATTTTTAATCTCATATCCGATGGGTTAAGCTTTATAGGCTCGTGCTGCAATACGGTTTATGTCTTCGGCTTATGCTTGTTTCTTTATGTACTCATGCCCCTGACTATTGCTGGTGCAATCATTCACACCTTATGGCAATAAAATTAACTTTTGCGCCGTTTCTTCAGCTCCTGCTCCATCAATTTATGCTCATCCATCACAATCTCGCACCACTCCGGCAAATCCCTGACGGGAAGCGCCAGCCATTCGTTGACCGGCGTTCCCGTATCGGCTCGCGCTAAGCGTACTGCGATCCTTCGGAGGATGTTCCCTGGCCGTTCTCCTGGGTTATTTCGAGCTCTGGAGTCGAAGAGTTTTCGTCTGTCTCTGAGCCCGATCCTGTCAAAAAACTCTGCACCTTATTAAGCGCAATAGAAAAATCCCGCGCTGACATGCCCTCCAACACTTCCACTGGTATTTTTGCCGCTCGTGCCACAACTCGGACAAGATACACTTTGGCATACTCCTGCACCAATATGACTTTTCCAGAGCTGAAAAGCTGCTGTTCCACTTCGATAAGGTCAGCTCCGGTCAAATCCTCCACCGGAACGTCCAGCTCAAAAAGCTCCTGCCCTTTGTGTTTTAGTGCTTTTCTCAGTTTTATTTTCATCGTTTATTCCTTTCCGAGTGCTCTTCGCACTCCTGCGAGGTAATCCACGCCATCAACTCTGAAAATATAATTAAGCTTATCCAACTCTATGCGCTCCCTACCGTCGATGCTCAGTTTCAGGTACAAGACCTCAAGGTCTGTTCTTGTATTCGTTTTTTCGCCAACTACCAAGTTGCCGATATTTGCATTTTTAGGAATGGCTTTTACGAATACATGCACCGAACGAGCCAGGTATTCTCCCAGCCCGGCGTTATAGTCCTGCTGGGCAAGGTAGAGGTCGAGATCATACGCCCGCTGGCCTGCAAGTCTAACAAATGCGTCAGTAACGTTGCGCCAAGTTAAACCCAATGCCATAGACTTGAAGTGACCGAGTACAACTGACTCAAACTCTCCGGCAATTCCTCCGCCTTTTACCGTCTCGGTCAAGGCTTCAAGATTCGGAAATTCTCCTTCTGCTGTACCGACAAGATCTTCTCCGTTGAGATAAACGGAGTAGTTTATACCCTTTTCTGGAATGATATTACTCATTGTTTACCCTCCCTCATGCCACGGCGTCGAAAAGCACCTTAAGATAGCGCGGATCGAGTTCGAAGATGCCGACGATCTGTTCAGCGGGGGGCGGGGGCATTATAGAGATGCGGAAACGCTTTATCCCGTCCACTAAATCCGTCAAAGTGTTGTCGGGTTCTAAAAACTCTATCCGGCCGCCAAGAATAAACTCCCGCGCCGCCAATCCGTTCAGGCGCATGTTGTAGCTGTTCACGATTGTTCTTACAAGTCGCTTAGTGATCGGCTTATCTACCTTTTGCCAGAAGGTCAGAATAAACTCATTACCGATCCAATCCATCATCCGGCGAATGGGGATAAAAGCGTCTTTCGGATCAGTAACTGCAGGGTACGCGCCTGTACGGTTGCCCCACGCGCGCCAGCCTCCTATCCAATTAAGAGCCGTCACGATGCCCTGGCCATTCAGATAGTTTGCCTCTTCCGGCCCCAGATCAATTTCCTTACCCAATGCATTTACACAGGCGTTCATCTGAAGCATATTGTTTGATGGACTCTCATAAGGAATATCCTGATTCCTCGCGTCAGTTCTATTCATTAGGCCGATAAGCTGGGTAGAAAGGTGAAATACATCGTTACCTAGCTTTACTTTCGGCCAGCAGACAATTTGCCGCTCTGCCACGTAGTTGTTACGATTTTTCCACTCCGGCGCGTCTGTATAGCGTGGCGCGCCGTCTGCTTCGCTTGGAATATCGACAACGGCCTGACCTGTGAAGTGTCCATTGATATTGTCCATTTTTGCGCGCATGACAGCGGCAACAGCCGGTTTTTGTGACCATTTAGGTGCCGACAGCAATCCTGGCACCAAACGGAATCTGGGGAACACTTTATTTACGAGTTCCAGCCCCTCATAGTCGCCGGTAGCTATATTGACGCCGCCGATGATGTCGTATTCGTCCACCATGTCAGGCCTAAGGCGTGTAAAGCCTACGGATACATCGCTGGCCAGCTCCAGAGCTCCGCCTTTCAGCAGAGTAACAATAGCGTTGCCGTTTCTGTCGTAGCCCAGCGAATAATCCACACCGTAAGTGTATGAACCATCCAGCACAACCGTGTCCATGATGACATCCTGCCCCAGATTTACCGTTCTTTCTGTAACAGGATACGACGCAGCGACAACGATTTCTCTGTGAATAGCCGGATCAAGGGCGTTGATGAGCACGAAGGGAGCAACCGCGAAGAGCGCGAACTGCGAAAAAATAGCTTCACAAAGCGTATATTTTTGGAAATCTCGGCTGAAGCCAAACATCTCAACAGCTTCAGAGTAGCTGTATACGAGTCGTGGCTTGTGGATGTTTTTCATAGCTTCTGGATCGCTGCCCAGGTGAATTGGGGCCGTCCCGACAAAAACGGGTAAACCCGCCTCCGTTCGCACCGGCGGCACGAGAGATGTAGGTTCCTCGTATTTATAAACACCGTGTCTGAAAGACAATTATTTCACCCCCTTGTTCAATTTTTGCTGCACCAAATAAAAAAGCCGGGCCTCGTTTGTGCCCGACTCTTCTATTTTTTCTCTTACCGCGCTCAATTCTTCGACCGGAATGAACAGCTCCTTTATTTCTGGAACTTGCTCGAACAGGTCTTTGCAGTATGGCGGCAAGCCTCCTTTGAATACCTGAAAGCGCTGCAAGATTCCGCCCGGAGCATTCGGGCCGACGTAAATCAGCCGCTCCGGTCGCGATTGTACGGGCTGTGAATTATTCTTGCTCTCCGGCGACGCTGGAATTTCCGAAGGAATACCCGTCTTTTCTTTCATTGGATCAGTGTTAGTGGGTTGCAAATCGTCTTTGCTCTCCGGTGACTCTGGAGTTTCCGAGAGAACATCCGTCTTTTTTGCCATTGGGTCAATGTCATTTGTTTTCTTAGACATGGATCTCACCTCCGTGAATGGTTAATATTTCTGCATTAGGCATAAGTGGCCGTCCTGTTTCCCAAACTGTTTCAATCTGCCCGAAGAATACCGGCCATGGCTGATCCTGAAAGAGATTCCATTTAAATGGCATCTCTAACCTGTATTTGCGGTCAAGGTAACGCTCTTTTAAAAGCTCCTGCCGGATTGTTTCCATGATGTTCATGACGTCGCGGTAGCCTTGCTCGCCCGGCGATTCGTCGTAGACACCGATTAGAATTCGAACAGAGATGCGCGTTGCATCCGGCGCGTTCTCTTCCTTGTCCGTACCATCGTCAAATATCACAACGATGCAGGGGAAATTCTCCTCAAAATCCTCCGGCCCGTACATATCGCCATCCGATTCTTCTTCGTCTTGTCCTCTGGGCTTTACTGTTGGCCCCTTCGGACGTGGCAGGTGTTGAGGATAAACTTTTACGCTTTTTTCAGCGCCGCTTTTTGTCGGCAGGGAATAGCTTTTAAAAATATCTCGTAAACGCGCGACAAGAGCGTCCTGAAGGTTAAGCGCAATCATCCCTTCCAGCTCCCTCTGAGTAGTCTCTCAATATTGCTGTCAAGGCGCTTTTTATATCGCTGAACAGCGCCTTTTTCTATTGCTTTAACAGTATCCTGATTCCTGATCAATTGAGGAACGGAAGGCCCCATTACTCTTCTGGACTTGGCTGCATCTGGACGCCATAGTACGATTTTTCGCCCGTTATTGTCTATTACAAAGCCGGTTCTCAGGGCTTTCATGCCGCCTTCGCGTTTAACGGCGACTCTGATATTTCCCCCTCTGCCAGTCACCTTGTACTCAGATAGTCGCTTTCTGGAGCCTTTAGCGATCAGAGCGACAGAATGATATCCTGAGCGTCCGCCTTTTTTGAAAAGCAGGTGCTTCCGAATTTCGCCTGCCGAAAGATGATATTTTCGCGTGGTTTCGTTTACAGCATCCGTTTTTAACCCGTCTCCGGCGCGATGCAGAGCATCTTTGACCGCACGTTCTGCGCTTTTGCCAAAACCGGCAAGCTTTTTTGTGGTATTTTCCAGTTCTTGGCTGGCTAAATCAAGCGTTACGCCGCTCATGATTCATTCGCCTCCAATACAATCCTCCATACGCTGTCCTGCAATATCCGAGCTTCGGCCACGGTGTACAGGCGGGCATCCAGCCGCAGGATTTGTTCGGCCTTGATACCGGATATTTCATCGGCACGGACAAACAATATCCCGCGGCTTTTCGCTATACCTACCGTACTTTCCCTTGAATTTACCGTTATGGTTTGTTCTCGCATGTCGCCAGTTAACACCGCGAGAACTTTTTTCCCCTCAATATCGTGGTGTTTTCCAAATTCATCAAGGTTGAACCATGCCGCGCCGTCTTCAAGATCATGTCCTACCTGCTCTCGAAAGGTAGTATCATCGCTGTAAAGCTCAAGAAGCTCCTTCATTTTTGGCGTCCCATTCGGTCAAAAGCGCAACGAGGCCGTCTTTATTTGTCCCTTTCGGAATATCTATGCCGCGTGCCTTCGCCAGCTCGTCAAGATCCTTGACCGTCTGGTTTAGGTAAGGAATGTCGTTATCTTCTTCTGTTTCGTCCTCAACCAGAGCGGCCCTTTTATTCCTCACCAGCTCCCGTGTTTCCTTTGTGTCTGGCAAAAAGTCACCGGGCGCGTAAAGAATACCGCCGGACAGATATTTTCTGCCCGGCAGTAATTGGATTTTCTTATTCATGCTAATACCTCCTTGGTAAAATAGCTTAGCTTTTTTGTCGTGCCATTGCGGCACGTGAGTTGAAACCTTATACTCCGCCAGTGACAACGCCCTTAAGAACTACCCAGCTCTTCAGGTCGTGCGGCATGGGCAGCGGGCGCGATTTGATAGAGATGAATCGCTGCGGCGGCTCCTCGGTAAACCATGAGTGAGGTACGTATTCCGACATGTGCGAAACATGCTGTCCAGTTTTTTTATCCATTAAAGTTATGCAGCCGTAAAGCATTGAATTCTGCTCCTGAGATGACTGAATGATTACCGTTTCAGGGTCAATCATGGGTTTTAACCTGGGGTTGCCTTTGCTGTCTTTGTCAGTAATGTCAGGATACCACTCCGCATAGCTGTAAACGTCTAAAGAAACTTCTGGCGTTACTACCTGCCCAATGTAGCGAACGCCGTTTTCCATTTGAGCCGGTTTAATTTCACCGACCTTAACTCTTGTAGTATCAAGCAGTTTTAAGAATTTTTCGTTTTTGAGAAGCGCTCTTGCCGCTATACTCCCTACGATCATCATGTCCGGGTTTACGCCGTATTTTTGCGGCTCCTCTGCCAGTGTGCCGATTTGCCCAAGTATATCAAACGTCGGCGTCCAGCGATCTCCGGGGGCAACGTCTATCACGTTGTCAAATTCGTAGTCAACCTTAAAGTTTACGCCTTTGCCCTTGATGGTCAAAAATCCATCCTGCTTGGCACGTGCGCACATGTATTCTTCACGTCGATAAATCATGTCCTGGAGGCTGCTTATGTCCTGAGCCGCTATTATGGCCGCGCGGTCTTCCGGCGTCATGCTACTGTTCCATTCAGGTTCGCCAAGGAGCTTTTGCGCCAAAGTATCGTTTGTTATCTCTCGCCGTGGTGCAACTAATGGTGTTTTGTACGTTCTTACATCGTAGTCTTCACGATCAACAGTTTCTGATCCGATACGAGAATTGACGTATGGCGCAAGTATGCGCCTGTTTTCCTGGAATTCAAAGCTGACTGATTCAGTGGGAAACGTAACAGGGTTAGTGAAAAAACGAGTCTTGAAAAAAGTGCGAAGCGGAAGCGTCCGTCTGATGACGCGCAGCATGGTTTTTGGTGAATAGTAGTCTGGCATAATTGTTTACCCCCTTATTTGCTGGAATTTCGCAGGAATATAGCCTGGCGGCGCAATGCCGGCCGCGCAATTTCCACCTGCTCGTCGTGGTCGTCCGTTTCAGCTGCCCACGGGAAAATAACCGCGTTTTTGTTAAAATCGCCCTCGAAGTAAACACCCATCTCGGAATGCTCGCCCGACTCCCTGGTTACGTCGGCGGCAAGTATCCCAAAGGTGTTCCCGACCACAGCCAGCCCTGCTGTGGTGCATGGTATGTATACTCGCTCGGAAGCTATTTCAGCAGACATAAGTAGCGTGCCGCGCTTTATCTCGCCGCCTGCCGCTATCCGAACCTTCACAATGTCGGTATGTACCACTCCTTTTGGCCCGGCTATCAGAAAATCCGGAGGCGGAACAACCGGCCCTGTCGTGACCAAATTCATTGTTACGGGGTTACTCATGATGAATACCCCCTCTGCTTATTAATTGCGCCGGCGACTTTATCTGCTGCTTCGTCTTCCTGCTCCTGCACCGTTGGTTTTAAATTTCCAAACGGCAAAACGTTATTTATATCTGAGGCATCGTTTTTGCGGTCTTGCAGTGCTTCGACGTTTTTGGTGGCTTGCAGAAGCTCCATAGCTATGTCGCGGGCGTCTTTTGGTTCCTCGTATTTCGCCTGGGCTATAATTGCGTCGCGTCCGTCTCCCGCCAGACTGTCCAATGCCTTCAGGCGTTCGCGCTCGGCTTTAACCCCAGCCTCCATTCCGGCGTTCTTCAGATCAGCAGCAAGCTGCGGATACGCCGCCTCCAATTCCGCTAAAGTTTTGATGTTCAATACTGGTTCCTCCTTTGGTTTTATGCTTTCGTTATTTTTTGCGTTTTTAATGGGTGTTTGAGGCGCTTGATTAGTCAGGGAAAGCCTCATTTTTTGCGCCGCTGCTGGCATTTTTTCAGCCAATTTGCGGCTGAATTGAGCCTCTCCGGCTCCTGTTCTCCACGTAACGTCACCTTCGCTGAGGCTTGGAGCGCAGGCTGCTATTTCGATAGCCTCGTCCGTTTCATCACAAAAACCCATAGATAGAGCCTCATCGGCGCTCATCCACGTCTCTTCGTCCATCATGGCTTTGATTTTTTCGTATTCAAGTCCGGTTCTGGCCACGTATACCGCTGCAAGGGTATCCCGAACCTTATCCAAGACCTCGGCGACTTTTCGCATGTCAGTTGATTCCCCCCACGCGAATGTCCACGGGTTATGAATCATCATCAGCGCGTTCGACGGCATAATTATTTTGTCGCCCACCATAGCTAAAACACTCGCTGCGCTGGCCGCAAGCCCGTCTATCCGCACGGTTTTGTGCGCCTTGTGAAGCCGTAAATAGTTGTACATGGCTTGAGCTTCGAAAACGGAGCCCCCAGCGCTGTTGATGCGAAGTGTTATAGATGTAACATCGCCCAATTCCTTAATTTCTTTCACAAAATCCTTAGCAGATTTGCCCCAATATTTACCGATATCGTCATACAACAGCACTTCTGCTTCGGTTTCACTCTTCGCGTTTATCGTCCACGCTATTTTCGTCATCTGATCCCTCCTGATCGGCAACCTGATGATTCGCCGTTGTACTGCCCATGCCGTCTTTTTGTCTCATACGCTCCTCCTTAACGCGCTGCCTGTGGTTCAATTCCCAGTCTCCACCGGTCAGCTCCGCTGTTTCGCGCTGCCGGGTGGAGAATTCGTTGTCTACTCTCGCTGCCGCCGCTTTGACTTCTTTCAGCGGGTCAAGCTGCCCTTGCGTTGGGCCGCTCCACTCCGTCCATGAATAGGCATAGGCCCTCATCGGATCATCAAAAAAGTCGGGCGCTTCTATTCGCCCTTTTAAAACCGCCATGCACAGCCACTCGAAAAAAATAGGCTGGCAAAAACTCGTTGCCCACCAACGGCGCCAATAAGAAAAGAGCTTCCACGCTTCAAGTAGAGCCCCTCGGCTTGCGGAATACGACGCCGTGAAGTGTAAAAACATCAGCTCTGCCGGTATCCCAAGAGCCGAGCCGATCTGCCGCGTCAGTGACGCAACAAAAGCATCAAACGCTTGATTCGGCCTTCCAGGCGTCAACGACCTTGCCTTCACACCGCCAGGTAAATCAAAAACGCCGCCGTACATCTGCTCTTTAAGGTTCAGATGTTCAAGTCCAAGAGGAGCGTCAGTCCCATCGTCCGTGGCTAATTGTTCCTCACCATCTTCAAATTCTTTGGCGTCACGTTCGAAGAATATCGCGTACATACCGCCAATTACAGCTGCCATAAGTTCAGCGTCCGTGTACCTCCCAAGCTGTTTTAAGGGTTCAATGACCGATGCAAGGAACGGAGCGCCCCGATGTTGCCCGATTCTCTCAATAGGCATGATATGCAGGACATTTCGTCGGCCCGTCTTTTCACCGAATGCAGGAACGGCTGTGTACGTCAGTCTGGGTTGGCCAGGCTGCTCGGCCAGAGGGTGACGGTTTGCGATGTGATACGCTACCGGCGTACCGTTTTCATCCAGCTCCACACCGCCATCAATAGTTTTCCCCTGCGGTCTAGGCGACGGCGTACATAGCCGATCTCCTTCGATTAGCGCAATTCTTAGGTCATGAATAGCGCCGGGCAAAGGGTGTATCGGCATCATCACCAATGCATCTCCATTAACAAGCACGGAGCGAAAGCAGAGGTTTTGAAGCTCGTAAAAATTTAACTGCCTGGTTATGTCGCAGTTTTTTGAACTCGCCCAAAGGCCGAATTCCTGCTCCACGTTTCGTTCCCATGCCGCAGCTTCATCCTCGCTCATGCCCAGATATTTCGATGCTATGCGGCATGAGAGGGTTAAACCCGGCCCAACGGAATTAAGGACAACGCGCTCTATGGCGCCGCGTCCCATTGGTGCGCCGCCTGCATAGAGGTCGCGGGAGCGCTCGCGTAAAAGCTCATGGTTTTCGGTTATATCTTCGCTTGGGGATTTACTGCTTGAGTTCCACAATAAAGTAGACGTTTTGGTTCTGCTGGCTCCGTGGTGAGAATACCCGGAGTTGCTTATTTCGCGAACAAGCCTCAGCTTTGCCCGTTCTGCTTCGCGCTTCATCGCCCATGACGGCGACAGGGCTTCTATAGCCCGATCAAATAAATTCACAAACGCATCACCGCCTTAAATTAAAAAAGCTCCGCCAAAGCGGAGCGCTGTTTATCCTGTATAATCTACGCCGAAGGGTAGCCTGATGCCACGACAGGCGGCATCGAGGGGAATCTTGAGCCTGAGAGATTTGGTGATGAAAATGCGAAAGCGTCGTAGTCGCTGGATAGCAACAGAGGCGATAAGAAACCCCACGAAGGTACTACTTATCGCCTCTGTCGTTTGCTGGATTGCAGGACTGCTGTTCTGGGTTCTCTTCTAGCTAAAGGCTAATCAGCTTGAAAACTACGCAACCGCGAGCCAGAGCCCCTTCCTCTGGCTCGTATTATACACCAGCAATACTATCTCTCGGAACAATAAATTTTATCCGTGCGCACCGTCCTTTGCTTAATTTTGCAATCTCACCTTCAAGCCGTGCAATCATATTTTGCACTTCGTTAAGGTTCGCTCTCCTCAACTTCAGACCCTCGATTTGATACGACTGGCCGGAAAGTATCGCTTTCTCTGCTGTAAGATAGAGCTTCAGACGGGCTTTTTTTATTTCCAGTGTAGCTTTTTTATCGGTATTAGACATAAATCAGCCTCCTTGTCATATTTTCATCCCACCGGAGATAATTCTAATTCCGCGCTTTTTTGTGACAGGCTTTTGAGTACGCGGCGATGTTGTGTGTGTTTCCGCCTGTGGTTCACGATCTTGCTCAGAATGATCTTGTTCAGGGGTGCGGGATGATATAACCGGCGGTTTTCTCTTTTTAGCTTTCACAGTGCGGCGCTCCTTTCTGCGCTCCAGGTCAGGATTTAAAATTTCCAATGCGCCAGTGGCGTATACGCGAACGTCAAGCGGCTCGTTTCGTGTACCCTTTGAGCGAGGTACCCATTCAATGCGCTCTCTCCCGCGTACCCGCTTGATGATCATGCGCTCTGAGACAAGCCCCTTAAAGTACGGAGCGTCATAGCCTCGATGGTTTGCTTTTGCGTCCAGCGGGAAATGACAATATCCCGGCCCTGATCGCTCAACCTTCAGGCGTGAAAAAAGAGAACCTTTGATGGTACTGACGCCTAATGGGAACAGAGGAACGCGCCGCCGGTTATTACGGCTCGGCTTACCAACAGATGGCCTTCCTGAATCACCGCGTCCTACAATGGCGAAAATATTCCGTCGCGATCTTGGTTTGCAAAATTTATATACGTCGTCGGTATTGTGTCCCGCCGAGTCTATACAGGTACACGCAATACCGATCTCTTCTCCATCGGCGTAAGCCCAGCAGCGCGAAAGAAAATCATCAAGTGCGGCCCAGACCTCTTTTTGAGCTGGGTCGCCGTAGAAAACCCGATACTCAATTCCCCAGCTTTCTTTGCCGGTACCCCACCCGACAACTTCGGCCTCAAGGCGGTCGTCTTGAGTGTCTACACCGCAGGTCAATACAAGTACTCCGTTCGGCACCTCAGCCGTGTACTCTTCCCGCCGTGATTCGAGGGTTTCGATTTCGACTGCGCCCTCTTTGCTTTCCCATGGCAGGCCGAGCTTTGTATTCCACCAGACTTTAAGCAGTTCTTCGCCGTCCCTGTACGCTTCGTTATATCCTTTGACCAGATATTTCCACGTTGTCCATGGACTGGCGAAAGCGTTAAGGTGAAAACCTCGAATTCGCGTTTCGCTTTTATTGTCCGCTATCCATATTCCGCGATCCTGCCCGGCTTTCCAGTCAATTTCGTTGTGAAGGGCATCGCAATAGAGACATTTCATTAATGGCTCGGAGACCTCTTTATAGATAATTCTGTCCCATTCATACGTCTGAAATTCACCGCAAGTGGGGCATGGAACACTCCAGTGTTCTTTTGAGCTAGCCTCGTAAGACTTCTCTATACGCGATATGCCTTTAATTGTTGGCGTTGAGACAAGCACAATTCTGCGATTCCAGTAATTCGCCGTGCGCTGTATAGCAAGTTCAACCGGATCTCCTTCTGTACCCGCCGAATGAGGATATCGGTCAACTTCGTCGCAGAGCAGTACGCGGATAGGGCGTGATGCCAGCGAAGCGGCAGAATTCGCGCCGGCTATCGTGATATATCCTCCGGGATATTGTTTATGCAACAGGGTATTACCGCTGTCACGGGCGCGAGGGTCTTTTATTTTCCCCTGCAAAGCCGGTGTATCTCGAATCGTGGGAGCCAGACGCTCTTTGCTGAATGCCTCGCCCATGTCCAGCGTTGGGGCTATTTTTAGTATCGAAGCAGGCTCCTGGTCGATGTGATAGCCGATGATATTCAGAAGTATTTCCGTTTTCCCGACTTGGCTGGACGTCATAACCACAACGCGCTCAACAAATGGATTGCTTAACGCATCCATAATTTCTCGCTGAAACTCGGCGCGGCTTGTTCTCCATCGCCCAGGTTCCGGGCTTGTTTCCGGCGCTATCCTCCGCTCTCTGTCCGCCCATTGAGAGATAGTGAGATCGGGAGGCGGAAGCCATATCTGCTTATTTCCTGAAAGAAGCTGCCGTACTCGCAATTCGTCGTTCGTCATACTCTGATAGCTCCTGCAATGCTTCGTTTATCTCCGTTTTCAGCGCCATTTGCACCTCTTGGAAAGATTTTCCGACAAGTTCAGGGGCGATTTTTGTTGGGATTGCCAATAATCGCGTTTTGGCGTTTATCACATTGTCCGCCCATACGCGCATAACGGCGGCAGAACGGTGTGTTTCGCTGCGTAATTCGGCCAATTCCAGCTCCGCTATGTCGGCTTTCGCTTTCGTGAGGCGCGTTTGCTCCGCTTCAAGCCCTTCGCCGGCCAGGCAGTGCTTCCAATACGCTTCGGATACGTCGCCCAGCACATATTCGCCCCGGGCGGCTTTAGGTATCGCGCCGTTTTCGACCAGCTGCCGGAAAGTCCGCTCCGGTATACCGAGTAAAAGCGCCGCCTCCGGGCCAGAAATAACCTCCGAACGGAAGTCGCGTATATCGTTTTTAGCCCTTGCCAAACAATAATCACCTTCCAGAGGGGGCGTCTTGCCGAACAATCCCCAAATTTTTAACATTATTTTTTGAGCGCGGTGGTAGCAACGGCTGGCGCTTGGAATTCTTCGGCAGCCTAAAATTTTCTGTCGCTAGCAAAATGGTGGGCTCGGACGGGGGAGCGCGAGCCACCACCCCGCCGGAAGGACCCACGGCGACAGGATTCGCCGCCCCTTATGAGACCTTAGACCCATAGAGATATAAATGTTTAAAAGCTACCAAGATTAACATTTTTCATAGGCAGAAAGTAGCGTTATCCACTGGCTTTATAGTTTTTCTTTGTCCGCTGATCGGGGGAGAAGGGGGTAAACCTATTTTTTTGCCTTTCGCAGTTCTTTATCTCTGAAAAAGGCTTTGCATTGAAAGCCCCTTGAATTCTTTTTTATGATGCGACATGATCGCTTTTGTTTGTTCAAGGGAAGGCAATGCTTACGTACGATCCAAAACATACTCTATTGCTTCACGAACAGCGCCGTACCCTCCAGAGCGCGAGGTAATATACAAGGCAGCCTTCTTTACATCGTGGACTGCATTGGCTACAGCTATGGGACAACCTACCAGCCGCATAGCCTCTATATCCGCGTCATCGTCACCAATAAAACAAGCGTCAGTCATTGCTATTCCGGATTCTGCGCAAAAAACTTCCACTTTTTTCCCCTTTTCCGTTGAGATATAAACCGTCTTTATGCCTAAGCTCTCCGCCCTTTTCCGTGTAATATCGCTTTCTTTCGCGCTTATCCATACGACATGTAACCCTGCTTTTTGGGCTTTAATAATACCGACAGTATCTTGAGAACAAAATGATTTAAACAATTCCTTGCCGGTTGCATCCACATTGATTTTTCCGTCAGTCAGAACGCCATCAACATCCATGAAGATAACTTTGATTTTCATTTCTTAAATCCTTTCTTATCCCATACCCAGGATGGCGTCGTCCATGTCGTCCTGAGTGATTCCGATATAAGCCAGAGTGATCGCAGGGCTGCTGTGGTTAAGCAGACGTTGTATAAGCTCAATGCTGACGTTATTCTGGTACAGCATGTAGCCGAACGTCTTGCGCAGAGAGTGCGTGCCGATTTTATAATTCAGCCCGCAGGTACGTGCGGCATGACTGAGGATGCGCCATGCGTGTTGCTGCGTAATTCGGTATTGGCCGCCGTGCTGCCTGGCTTTCTGAGATTTGAAAAGCGGCTCGTTCAACAATGCTCCCATAGACGGCGATTCCTTCAGGCGATATCGGAGATATTTTGACAGGGCGCGCCGCGCGGACGGATGAAGAATCAGGTCGATAAACTTTCCAGTTTTTTTCTCAAGGATTTTTAGGCGCTCAACAACGCAGAACCGGCATTTCTTGTCGATAAACGCCACATCCCTGACGTTGAGCTTCACGATATCGACAATACGCCGGCCGGTGTAAATCCCGAAGATAAACAGCGCATAGTCCCGATAGCTGTTGCGCCA
>Ga0136643_10000711_pt1 | contig 37713 bp, 37 predicted proteins | sample TergutLab28metaG_FD_96883 | JGI IMG/M metagenome (GOLD analysis project Ga0136643, IMG submission 96883) | Labiotermes labralis P1 segment gut microbial communities from Petit-Saut dam, French Guiana - Lab288 P1 (version 3) (version 3) | ecosystem: Host-associated > Arthropoda: Insects >...
ATCAAAAAGCGAGAAAAATGAGAGTAAGAAGTGGTGTTGAAAAGCTGAAAGCAGAGGAACAGGGAATAAAAAGCACGCAAAAACCTGGGGATGGAACCCCGGTATTTGCGCGCAAAATAACATGTGGGCGGGTCTAGCTGTTCTTCCCCGGTATCCTCCAGAGCTTTTTCGCCAGCACCAGTCAGCGCTGGCGCTTCCTCGGTGTTTATTTCGGGGGGATTATCAGTCCCCGGCGTTTCGGGGCTCGGCTCGATTGGTGTTTCATGCTTGGGTTGTTCCATGCTGTCAGTTGGGTTTTTATCTTGGTTGTCCAATTTGCGTTTTGCCTCCGGTTTCAGATTTTGGGGCGTAAAAATGAGCCTGCGCTTATTGGCGTGGCTCTGCAACCTTTGAGGGTTCACATCCTTTCGCACAACAGAAAAACGCCGCTTTCTAGGCGGCGCTTGTCTTGTAGATTGGCTTTGTTTTCAGTGTTTTTTGGGGTTGTACATCCGAAAGCGTTGCTTTCTTTATCAAATGAGCAATACAAGCGAATTGGTGATATCAAAAATACTAGAGACACTTTATGGATTGCGTATTCGGAGAAAACACTTAATGATGTATTAAAATATGTTAGTATGCAAAAAATCAACAACATGCATTTACTTGACAATGATAGCGCATCGCGATGTGAATTATGAGCTGTAGAAGTGTGGCGCTGTAAAAACCTATAATTCAAGGGAGTTTTGAACTGACCCTCTTAATGTATAGTCACCGAGTGTCATGAAATGCGATAACTAAATCCCCAGCGCTTCGTTGGTAGCGCAGACGAAGGAGGAGAAAGAAAAATGCTAGATGATTCTCTCATGGAAGCTATGGACGAAGCCTCTACCTATGATGCTGATAAAATCATTGAGGGTTATCAGGCTGCCCTTGCTCAAATTAACGCCGCTATGTTGCGCGCACATGAGGTGCATATCAGAAACCCGTTTGAGGGCATGACATTTCCCCCTGAATGTCCTCCCCCCAAGCTACCGACTATTGTCAGTTATCCTTTTGCCCACATGCATAGATCAAATGAGATTCCTGAATTTTTGGAGGCCTTACAAAAAGAGTTCAATAAAAGCGAATCAGGCGATAAAGCTGCGCAACCAGATGTTGAGGACTAGTGGTAAGATATTAACAGCATAGCGATCGGGCTTCTATGCTGTTCTGTAAGTGCAAGCTGTGTATGCGCATATGCGCATACTGCCTGCGCTCCGCTCCGACCGCTTGTTGGGCTGCGCCCAAACCCGCCGGGAACAGGGGCGAGCCCTGTTCCCCAAAGCCGCCTACGGCGTCTGCTGCGCGTTCCTTCGGAACGCTGAAAAGCGCAAGAGCATAACCCCTGCGCTTTCTGTTGAATTGATATTGCTGCCCTACTCATTTTTTGGGTCGTCGCCACTTTCGCCCGGTTTATCTGGTCTAAACAACCGGAGATCCGGGTCGGGTGCCGATACATACATTTCCTCGGTTTCCTGATGTGCCTTCTGTAAAATCTTTATGACATCCGTCTGCACGTTGAATAGGCGGCGGTACATCGCCCCGTAGTCTGGCATAAACATCCCATCTTTCAGTTTTTCCCATTGTACCGCGCATTTTCAGAAAAGGGAGCGCCCTAGATACTCGTTTGAGAAAATTTGTAAAATATGTAGGTGGGCACGATAAGTCGTATAGTATTTTGATGCGCCTTTCACGACGAGAAAACGTCATGGGCATGTCAGCAACTTACTTCAAAAAGAGAGGCATTGAGGGGGTTTTGCCTCATATCCCAAAACTACCACCAGAAAACGTGATAAACATAAGGTTTATTTAAGCTAAATTCGTGACACTTCACCTTCTGTTTTACGCCAGCCATTGACCACAACCTACACAAAAAAATAGAGAGGGCGCGAAGGTTTCCCCGCACGCCTCAAAACCGCCACCAGAAAGTGGTAACTTCCTTTGTGTAAAGGTCCGCGGGGTATAGCATCTAAATAATGACCTCCCACCCTACACGTTGCATTGGCATTCTTGACGAAAACGCATATTAATGATACAATGAAACCATTCAGTAGCAGAGAAAGTAGGCGGCACGATGTCCCTTGACGTGATGTATGAGCTTGATGGTCAACAGTTTACATGGGATAAAGAAAAAGGCGAAAACAATTACAAGAAGCACAACGTCACTTTTGAGGAAGCGGCAACAGTTATCCTAGACCCCGACACGGAGCTTTATAATGATTTAGAGCATTCTAACAACGAGGCTAGGTTCAAATCAATTGGATTTAGCATAAAATCAAGGGTGTTGATAGTGTGTCATTGCGAAAGAGAAAACGGCGAAGTTGTTAGAATTATTTCAGCAAGAAAAGCAGACAGCTACGAGCGAAAAGTATTTATGGAGGGATTATCGTGATGGAGCGCTGTGATTTCAGTAAGATGCAAAAAATACCAAATCGCTTTGCGTTTGATAAGGATGGAAACCTGAGAAAGAGCAATATTAGAGATATTACAGAAGAAGAATTTGAGCGCAATTTACAGGACTTAGAGCCGGATGAGCGCGAATTCGCAATACAATATCGCAAGCGTGCGTATGCAAGGCTACGCAGTTGACAACAAAGAAATCGGTTCGGATGCGCAAAAACGTGACTGTTATAGATTTTTTCAAAAAGTTCTGTGAGAACACTTCGACCAAACTATCCAAATCCGAACTTATCCCGACAGATATTTTCTGTTGGTGATGTGTTCGGGTTTGTGCTTCGTACCGCTCAAGATACGAAAGCAGATCAACTTAGCGGGCGGCGGCGATTTGCTCGCCGGTTACACCGGTCATGGTTTGCGGCTTTTTTGAAGGGCCGCATCAAAATCCGTTTTCATGCACGAGCCGTCCAGCCCGTAGCAGAAGAACCCGACATGCGGATATGGGCAGTCGGCGCACTCCAGCTTGACGCCGTGGTTGTATGGTTCTCTGGCGGGCTCGTCGCTTTGGGGGTCGGCAACAGAGAAGCCCAGCTTTTTAAGATGCAGCAGCGTTGGGCTGTGCGGCGTGGGCAGGTGTTCGGCGTTTTCGATGGCAAGCATAAAAGCGGGGTCGTGGCGCAGGTCGTCTAAGTTTTGCATGATGTGAGGGCATAGCAGGTAGGGGCAACTATCTTTCGACATATCTGTGCATAGTGTGCAGTCTAGGTGTTCGTATTTGTACTTGAAGCGCATTGATTTTCTCTCTCCTTGCGTTTTGACGTGAAAAAAGCCGCTTCACTGTCGAAGCGGCTTTCCATACCGGCAAAAATTTGTTATATTATGTTTGTGCGATGGTTGATTGTAAAGTCATATCGCAATAAAACCTTATGTTTATGCCGTTTGTTTGTTGTTGTCCGTACACTTCCTTAACGCCAACTGTTCAATGAATGGTACCCTAAAGAGGTATCGAAGAAGGTGCGTCAGGTGAAAAAAGCAAGCGCCGCTCAAGGCAAATTTATGGGAAGTCAGGCTCCGTATGACTATGTGAAATCTCCCGATAATAAGCATCAGCTTGTAGTTGACCCCGAAGCGGCAACTATCATCAAGCGGATTTTTGCTGAATTTAGTTGTGGTGAGAGTGGACGCGGTATTGCCGCCCAATTAAACATTGAAAGCGTAAAAAGCCCACGTACATACCATTATCATAAAATTGGACGCACCAATCCGAACCTTGAACAAAGCCAAGCATGGGGCAGCACCACAGTCTTGCAGCTTCTAAAAAATCAAGTTTACATTGGTCACATGGTACAGGGAAAGCGCGAGGTAGCTTCTTTCAAGACGAAGCGGCGTCAAGTCATTCCCAGCGATGTGTGGATTGTTGTAGAGAACACCCACGAGGCAATTGTAGACCTAGATACATGGGAGCGAGTGCAAAAGCGCATCAAGCACGCAAAAAACTCTAAGTCTCATAATTCAGTCCGCACGAACAACAAAGACGAAGTTAGCTTGTTTTCCGGGATTCTACGCTGCGCCGACTGCGGTTCGCTCATGCACTTCACGCAAAGAACACAGCGAGGAAAAACAAGGGAAACATACCGTTGTGGACGATATGTGAATTACGGAAAAGAGCAATGCTCTACCCATGCGATCCAGTTTGATGTACTCAAAGAGATTGTGCTGGCCGACATCAAGCAGTACGCGAGGCTAGCTGAGGCAGACGAGGAAATCCTGATCCAAAGGCTGATGGATTCATCTACCCAAGAGCGCAATCGGGATCAGGGTGTTCAAAAATCAAAAATACGCGAACTTAAAAAGCGTGTGGCTACCGTTGACCACGCCATCAAGCATCTTTTTGAAGAAAAACTTGTGGGGAATGTCCCTGATGGCATCTTCAAGAAGCTGATGGGGGACTATGAAGCCGAGCAGATTCAATTATCAGATGAGATCGCCGTGTTAGAAAAGAAACTCGAAAAAGCCGCTTCAAACGAATCGGACGTAGGAAAGTGGGTTGACTTAATCAAAGGATTTATTCATCTAAATGAGTTGGATCGGGCAGCGGCAGTTATGCTAATCAACTGCATAGAGGTATCTGAGCAGTTTGATGAGGACGGACAGCGGCAGCAGAACATTACCATAAACATAGGGATAAGCGCATAAAAACATTACGATACCTATTCCCTAGGAAACAGGTATCGTAATGCTATGGCGGAGAAGGCACCACTCGCTACACAGCCAACAAATTGATAGTGCGGGATGAAACTTTCACCATAACGGTCAGCCGAACCGAGTATATCGAAAAGAATCCCGATTGGGAACACGTATCTGGATACATTGCAAAACTAGCATAGCCAGTCATTCGGGATAGCCGCAAGCAGGTGTAAAAGAAAATCGGTAGGCCTACATCTGCCGATTATTCTTTTTGCATTATCGCAAATAGATTTTCAATCTTCAAGGTTTCGTCAATGATCTGACCATCGGTCAGATCATTGAATACGGCAGAACAACCGCAAATCGGGAGAACTGATGAAAGTGGACTGGGCAGGGCAATTCTTTGGTATGTGTGGCCGTTCACTCCAACCCTAACGCCTTAAACACCGCGTCCTCCGGGCTAGTATAAAACGATGTCTGAAACTTCGCGAACAGCTCTGACGGCACAGTTCCAATATCAACAGCCGACGACATGGGTAGCAGAATCTTTTTAGCGCCCGCGTCGAAACAGACTTGCATGGTGCTGGCAAGCTCCTCAACCTTGCTGATAGTGCCACCGATACTCATGTTGCCTAACACACACATCTGCGATTGTATAGGCTTGCGAAGCGATGCGCCGCAGAGAGCTACGAACGCACACAGCGCCAGCTCCGGCGTAGAACCGACGCCCTGACAGTCGGCAATGTGCATGAGGTAATTGCTGTTGTCGATGTCGATTGTGCCGCTTATCAGCTTCTTATTAGCCTTAAAGTAATTCTGCGCCGTCTTTAAGTTCTCTTTCGCTTCACGGTCATAGCCGACGCCGGTGACTTCAAATTTACCGTTGCCGCCGACAAGCTCCGTCTCCAGCTTATATACGCCAAGCATACCGGTATCGCCGCGAGCGATGGTGTATACATGACCGGGCTTGCTTTGTCCTTCGGGTATCAATTTGCCCGAACCCTGTTCCGGCACGGAAACAAAGTGTTCCTCAAAACTTTCGTTGTCCAGATATGAGAAGTGGACATCGTAGAACTCCATACCGCCGATTTTTTTGAGCTGCTCCTTGACGCGCCTGCGCCCTTCGAGAGCGTATTCAAGCACTTCCGCAACATCCTCGCGGTTAAATTCGCCGTGCGGGTACAGCAGCTTCAACATCCCGGATACGGTTTTACGGACGCCAATAACGTCGCGTTGGTTGAGGTCGCCGCCAAGTCGGAAATGCCGCTCAATGGCATCGCCAAATGAACGTTTACGCATTTCGCGGAAAAACTCCGCTATATAATCCGTTATGAATCCATACTCATTCGTAAAGTATTCCGGTCGCATTTTTGGGATTTCCCAACCGGGCAGATAATAGTGCATACGGTCGAAGAAGGCGCTGTCACACGCCATCGCCGTAGGGAACGGCTCGAATAGGTGAGAGGTTTTCATTAGAACATCGACGCTCTGGTTTATGTTCCCGACGAACACCATCGAAGCGTTGGCGTTCTTTTCTTCTTTACCACGGGCGAACGAGCCGGAAGCCATAAAGTCCTTCATAATTTGGATGCCGTCTTTGTCTTTGAACGTAATTCCGGCAACCTCGTCAAAGGCAACACAGTCCCACATGCCAACAAGGCCGATTGTTTTATTTCCCATGTTGTAGAACAGGTTAGCAACTGTGGTTTGACCGCCAGAAATCAGAATGGAATTCGGGGATATTTCTTTGTAAATATGGGATTTGCCCGTTCCGCGAGGGCCGAGTTCGCAGAGATTATAGTTGTTCTCTACAAGCGGCACAATGCGTTCGAGTAAATGCCACTTGACGCGGCTTTCAAGCTGTGTTGGCTCCATGCCCGTACTGCGTAGGAGGACGTCAATCCACTCGTCTTTCGAGAACTGACGCCTGCCCTCGAAAAATTCCTCCATATCCATGTTCGCAAGCTGTATCGGAGTTAATTCCTCTATCTCGAACGGGCTAACTTTGTTCTTCTTGCCACCTTTCGGCGCATCGCTATCATGCTCATCATATCTGTCCTCAAACCTGCTGTAGTTCATACGCAGGATGCACCAAATACCGCCCGCAAGCAGTTTCTCAAACTGTTTGATGTAGGTGTCAGCGACTATTACGTTTTTTAGGTTGAGGTTAGAAAAGACAGCCCTGTATGTATCGCTGTCGGGGTCGAGTTTGGCCTCCACCTTGTCAATGACGGTGTAGCTTCCCATCTCACGGATTTTGGATTTAATCTTCTCCGCTTCATCGGGGCGCACAAAATTATCCGCCAAGATGCCCTTGACGCGCTGAACGCCCGCTTCAATGCTCGCATCGTCGTCGGTGGCGCAGTACATTCCAAGCAGGTATTCAAGGACATAAACAGGGACGTTCGCGCCCTCTTTAATTTTCTTAGTTAAGTCTTTACGGACGATTTTACCCGCAAAGGCTTCCTTTAGCGCGGTGTTAAGGTTGTCCTGCATTGGCTTTCCTCCTACTGGACATTGATTAAGGCATACTTGAAAATACCGGCACTCTTAACATCGAACTTGCTGTAATCTGACCACGAAATTACATATTCATTGTTCAAAACCAACGCATGAGTATTAGTCATCGCATTTCCCCATGTCAGTGTTCCTGATTTTATCGCGCCGTCATAAACCCGAAACTCGGCTGCCCCCGTATTATCTCTCCTCGGAGGATTCCAATAATAAGAGTCATTTGTAAGCCACAATGCGAACCCGTGATTGCATCCATCCAAACTGGACAGGAAGTTTTCTAAACGGCAAATATCCTTAACAAAGTCATAAGAACCGAAATCGCCTGCACCATGATTTTTAAGATTGTAGTGTTCTTTGTTTATATAGAGCGAAATTTTCCTAGTTTTATATTTTAGTTCAATGGGATAGATATTTCCTTTGTATCTTACGAGAATATCAATATATTCCTTTCGTTCCATTGTTGCCGGATATTCAAGCCTAATCTCAGCATCCGGGTAAAACTGCTGTATCTCCCATGCAAGGGCAAACTGAAAGTCAGCTTCAGAGTAGAAAACCTGCCGTTTTCTGCTAAGTAAGTCTACAATTCTTTGCAGTTCCATAACGTCCCCCTCTAGAATCGGATGCTGCCGCCGAACACAAGGTCAATAACGAATGGAATCTTCTCAATTTCAGTATTCACAAGCTCATCTTCGTCTTTGAGTATCAGGTAGTAGGTCGCGCCCTTGTCATAAGCCATATCTTTAAGCGTGAATTTTTCTTTGTATGTCCGCTCCTCCGGATTAATGCTCGTGCTTTCCGCGATGATGATGTTTTCGTTAGATATGCGGTTTCCTTTTTCATCAGCGAAATAAGCGGTCACGCGGAGCGGCAGGTGCTTGTCGTCCACCGGCTCGTTTTGGAAGAATGTGAAATGCGTAATCACGCTCGTAATCTTCCGTGACAGATTCGTCAGCCCCAACGATACTTTTGTCGCGCTCATGCTTCGGCTGAGGTTTTTGTCGCTCTTAAATCGGATAACGGGAATCACGACTTCTTGCAGGGTGGTTCCGCCGTGGACGTAGCGCGTTCCCGCCCCTTGAACCTTAAAGCAGTTTGTGATGCGCGGCAGAATGGCGTACATCCCGTTATGGTTTTTCGTCAGATAGTCCATCGAAAAGTTTTGAGTGCCTTGTTTTTCAATATTCTCCTTTGCGAGTATGAACCGGCGTTTTGACTTAACGCCCGCTAATTCTTGCTTTGGGGTTTTATCATGCTCCGCAAGCGATGTGCGGCGATAGATATAGCCGTGGTCTGCCGTTATGATGATATTGATTGCGCTGACTTCGTTGCGCAACCTGCGTACAAGGTTCGATAAATCCTTGAAGGTCTTATCGGTCGCGTCAAACACTTCATTTTCGGTTGCCGCGTTGTCACCGCGAGCGTCAATCGAGTTATGGTAAATGTAAATCAGCTTCATGCCCGAAAATTCTTCTACTAACTTCTGTTTTTTCCACTCCGTTATATCGTCATATTGAATGGCAAGGGATTCGTTCTTAACCAGTCGGAGTATTTTTCCACGGTTGTCGGTTCCCTTAGTCGATATGCCCTGTATCTCATAATCGGCTTTATCCGTAATATCAAGCTGTTTGTGCGGCAGTAAGGAAGCCATGCCCAACGCCGTGTAGGACGGAATCACGCCGAGCATCACGTCAAGTTCGCTTGCGCCTTTCTGCTCGCGGTTGAGTATGTTGTTCAGCTCCACAGCGGACTCATAGCGCAGGCCGTCGGAGATAATGACAATCAACCTCTCATTGTCAGCAACGAAACGGCGGGCGTATTTGTCGTAGAAGCCCTGCTGTGAAGTCACGCCGGGAAGTTGCCATTTTTCCTCGTCGTCCCACAAGGCGCACCATTTCATTGACAACTCATTTAGATACCAGTTCGTGTAGCTGTTCTCCACCATGTCATATAAGCCGCCCCAATCGCTGTTGTCATCGAGCCGGTCATATGAGAAGATAAAATGGCGGTAACTGCTGTCAAATCTATAGAGGTTCTTCACATAGCCATCAAAGAGCAACGATGTTGTAGTCCCCGGCAATTCCTTATAATTAACCGTCAGTTCGAGGTATTCGCAGGCATGAAGCAGTAGGTCGTACTCGGTTTCAAACTGCAGATAGTAGCGGCGGTTCTTGCGGCTGTTGAGGATTTTACGGTAATGCCCGTACTCGCCTGCGTTCTGTGTGATGTTATTTGTGATGCGGCTGATGATACTGCGGTCGAAGTCCTCAAAGGTATCGCACTCGGCAATTTCATCAATCGCCCATTTTTCGGTGCGGTCTGATAATCCGAGCTTGTCAGCTACAAAGTTTGCGACAAGGTTGTAATCATCCCATACTTGGTTGTTCTTCATAAAGTTATCCGCGAACACATAGCAGTTGGAATTATCCGAAACGTACAACTGCCATTCGCTTGGCATTTTACCGTTGATGCCGTGCGAGAAGTGGCTGACGAGAAGCATTATAGCCAGTTTTTCAAGGCTTTGCTCCTTGAAGCTGTAGCCGTAAAACTTGCTGACCAAAGCCCAAAAAGCGTCAAGATTGCCGAACTTGCCGATACTCTCGTACACCGCATTTTCACCGCGAGCCATTTCGGTAAGTAGTACCCGAACCACGTTGTCAAGGTTTGGGGCGGGCAGCTTACACAGCGCGGACAGGACGCCGAGGTCGATTTTCGGCTCAGAATATGGCTCAAGGTTGTAGTTTTCAAATTTTTTGCTCCGCTCAACATTGCGGAAGAACAACTTGTATTTCGCAGCAACACTGCGCAAGGCGTTATCTATCTTGTAGTTGAGAAGAATAAGCGATGTCTCATCAGTTGAGAAGGTCTGGCTGTATTTGATGGTGTCGGTCAGCCAGTTTTCGCGGTTGGCGGGTTGCGGCATCGGCGAATAGACCAAGAGATTGCTCTCGCGGTCGGTTTCCTCTATATACAGCTTAACGGTAAACATATTGCTGTCATACAGCTTAACTAGCTTCACATTATCAAGCGCAAGCGTATCAATGGAGTCGGCGAACACGCCCTCCTCATCGTACCAAAATACGATGTTTCGCTTGCTTCCCTGCGAGAGTTCACGGTCGAACTGCCGCTCTAAGGATTTTTTGACTTCGGTTAGGTTCATGGTATCACCCTTACAATAGTTTGTTTGCATCGAAAGTTAGTCCAGCGGCTCTTAATTCCCTTGCAACTTCTTGTTGCCAGCCAGACTCATATTTTATATAGATAACTCCCGATAAATCCGACAAATCTTCAATGTCGCTATCACTTTTATATATCGCTACTACCTTTGCTCTTGTAAGTTTGCCGACAAATAATCCATGTTCAAAAACAACATTTTGACGCGCTCTTTTTTTCCCATCTTTCATTTCGTCATCTGGAGAATAAAGAATAACAGCAAATTGAATGTCTTGCATATTGGTTTCAAGTTTTTCTATTATCGTTTTCCCTTTATTGGCCTGCTCATGCAGTATAACAGCCTCAAAATCTAGTTTTTCGATAAAACGAGCAACTGTTTCCTTTAATTCGTTATCGTGACCATGTACAATAAATATTTTTGCTTTATCAATTTGCGTTCCCTCACCCGGTTCACTAGACTGCGCTTCTTTTTCCTCAATGTCAATCGTTGCTGAATCATGTTCATCAGTTTTATTTAACTCTTGTTCAGTAAGTATGCGTACACTTTTAACCTGTGCAGTACCGGGATAACTCAAATCTACAACCAAAATCCACGGCCCATCGTATGGTACAGGTAAACGGCAAGGGGTTCTTAGCACACGACCACCATAATATCTGTGTGAATGTCCTTGCCTATAAAACGAGAAGCTGTCATAACTCATTAACTTAACATTTACAGAGGCGGAAACATCTATTTCTACAGCTTGTCCGCTTTTCAAGTCGTGCAAATCTTGCCACAAATAACCCATGCTCATATCCTCCACAACAAATCCATCGTCACCGATTTGCCGCCGTCAACCGGCACTTCCACGCCTTGAAACTTCTCGTAGTTCACCTTCACGCCATCGTCTAGGTCAAGCTCAATCTGCTGATGTGCGATGTGCGACACAACTTGGTCATAGACGCGGCACTCGTCAATCTTGGCTTGTATGCCGTCTATCTCTTTGCGGTAGGCGGCTTTTTCGCGGGCATTATCGGTGGAATTGGACAGCATATCGAGCCGCTTGATTTCGGCGTCGTATTTGCGCTGGAGCGGGTGCAAGAAGTCCGTCCGCGCCCGCGCAACGGTGTATTTATCGTAGCGGTGGAGGTAGAACAGTGCCTTAAAGCCATCTTTTTTTCCGCCGTCGAGCAGCCAGTAGATGGGGCGCTTCTGATAAATCTTCACATGGTTTTTGTAAAAATCGTTGAGGAAGTATCGGCGCAACCTCTCCTGCGCTGTGCCGCTGCCATTCGGGTAGAGCGCGTCGGCGATGAAGTTTAGGTTTTCTCCGAGGGTGCTGTCGCCGTAGACCGTGCGGACAAACTCGATAAACCGTACAACAATGTCATCGTCGAAGTAGTCCGCGCTACCGATAGGGATTATGTTGTCGTTTGTCGGCTTGAACGTCTTATAACGCGCCATATCGAACGCACCGCCCGCGAACACAAGCCCCGTCTCGTCCAAGCTGTACCGCCCGAACATACAGCCAACTGCGTAGCTGATGAAGCTACGAATGTCGCGCCCTAAGTCGGCGCGGCGCACGGTAACGTCCTTGTCCTCGACCTCCGGGGTTAGTTCATCTTGCAGACCGTAGATGTCGATGAAGATGCGGTTGAGTTCTTCTTCGTTGCGTTTGAGGGTGGCAAAGCGGCGGGAAGATTCATGCTTCCAAACATTAAAGGCATCTGACATTTTTGTTTTCGGTAGCATTGCACTCGATTTAACTTTTGCAAGTTTATTTGTTAAGTCGATGTGCCTCTCGAATCGCATTTGGTCTGAATAGGCATATATAGAATCATGTGTGATAAATAGATACTTGCCGAACCTGCTTGAAAAGCCGTCAAGGTTGATTCTGCCCATTACTTTATCGAACTTATCTTGTGTAAAACTATTATGTGTAAACATAAAGAGCCATTCATTTGAAAAATGCGTATAGTGGCTATTCAGTTTTTTAGTTTTGCTAATAATGCGCTGCTCGATAATGCTCATTCTTTCAGCATCGCTAACTTCGGGGATAGATGTGCCAATAACGCCAGCCGCCTCATAAAACTCCAATCCGCTTTTCTTTTTGGGGTCACAACTGGAAAGAATGTCGTTAGCTTCGGCTTGTGAAAGACCTTTGCCAAAGATAGAATTGATGATTTTATAATTGCAGCTTTCCTGTCCGTTCGTCGCTCGCGTCACTTCAATCCCGATGTCAAGAGAAAGTATCTGTATGTCAGGGCTTTCAACATCTTCGCTCACCCAACTTTCATCATAAGCGCCAGCGACAAGACCAGCGGCAACAACTGATAAAGCCGCATACGTTTCATAATAATGATTGCTGTATTCTCCAGTAACATATTGTGCAAGCGGATGTCGTTTGAAATCCCAACTTGTTTCAAAGAAATCCCATTCTTCTTTTGAAATTGCGAAGGAGTCGGAAACTATCTTTTCGACTGGTTGCTTATGCGCATCCGACAATACCAGCGGTAAATTTCCAATGTCCACCACTTGGAAAGTCAATGTAGGGTTAAGTATTTGGAGAATAAGACTAGCAATTTTGCAACACATAAATCCTGCAATGTATTTGAGCCATTCGTTATCATCGGGGAAAAACATTGGAGCATTAGTATCAAAGATTAGATTGCTTTGACATAATCGGCCCCCGAAGTTTGTGCTGCTAATTCGTGACCAAGCAATACCATCTGAAAAATACTTGTCCTCACTCGTAATTTTCCACCCTAAATTATCCCCTAATTGAGGATAAACCCTGCGAGTATTCTCCTTGATTTCATACCCATCGTTATGCCAATTTACTACCGACTCAGTATTCCCGTACCATTTACGGTACTCGCCGCCCTTATTGTAAGGAAACCATTTCGCTTTAGAGCGGAGTGCGTCTTGTGCTGATGATGCTTGTCCAAAAAAAGTGCGATAATTGATTTCGTGCCACAAGCGAAGGAATCGCTCATTATCACCAGTGCGCATTCCAAGGGTAGCTCTTCCAAGTTCTCTCAGTGTTTTACCGTTTTGGTATGGCTTAATCAGCGCATCTGACACCCAATACGCCACTGGATTACCCGGCATTTGTGTGAAGCTGTCAGAAGTAGAAAAATAGAAGTTATTATGTGTATTAAATTCTTGCTCTTTTAATTGTGCATCTGCATAATCTATGAGCCTTATATAAACTCCCTTGGAGTTTATTATGTGATTTTTGCGCATAACAAATGCCGTTGTCTGTACAACCTCGCCGCCAATTTCCTCAAAAGCCCGCGCGCCCAAGTGCGCCATATTAACAATATCTTTTGAACGAATCAGCTTTTCACGGAACTTCTCATAGCTCGATAAGAACATCCACGAGTGCATTGTAATCATAGACAAATAGCCGTTTGGCCCCAGAAAATCAAAGTTGCGCTCAATGAACACAACGCATAAATCGCTTTTACTGTCGGGGTAGTTCTTTTTAATCCAATCGGTCTGCGATGGCGCGGGAGCCATATACGGCGGATTTGTAACAACAACATCATACTTCTGCGCCAAAAGGCTGCGGTAATTCCAAGCGTTCAGCTTTTTCTCATAATCGAGGTCATCAAAAGTTATTTGTTCAGGCTGTCTAGGCTTCTCGCCGAGGTCGTTTACCTTTATTAGCGAGCCAAACTCCATCAACTCGCTGTCGCCTTTGGGCGTGTAAACCATCGGCTGCGGTATGCTCTCCTGCCGGAAGAAACGGCGGTTGCAACTCCGCGCCTTTATCATCAGCGCGAAATAAGCAAGCTGACCGGCGCGGTCGTCGATGTCCAGCCCGTAGAGGTTGTTTTGCAAAATCAAGTTTGGTATATCGCGCTCGGAGTAACCCTCGCTCTGGTAAATCTGGAACAGCACATCAAAGGCGTACACCAAGATATGGCCGCTACCCATACAGGGGTCGATTAGCCTCAAGTCCTCCGGGCGTTTGACAGGGCTTTGGGAGCGCAGCACCCGCAACTGCTCGGCGACTTCCGGCTCTTGCTCCGCCTCGTCAACGTAGTATTTCCAGTTCGCCCGCAGGTCGGCGTTGGGGTGGCTCTCTAGCCATAACCGCCCCAAGCTGTTCTCGACCATGTATTTGACAATCCACTCCGGCGTGAAAAGCTGTGTGGCGGCGGGGATTGTATCCTTGTTGATTTTGATGTTCTTCTTTAGTCCCGCGAAAACTTCGTCCTTTTTCTCGGAGATATAGTATTGATACAGCCAACCGACAATTTCGATTTGCCCCTGCTTATTGACGTTGAAATTATCCTCGTGGATTTGGGCCACAAGGTCGTTGACGATGCCGCTTTTGGCAAGCATGGCATCGGGCAGGAGCAGTTCGGTGTAGTCGTGTTCTTTTTGGAACATACCCGGCATGATGGCCGACAACGCATTGCATTGGGAGATAAGGATGTATTTGTACAGCTTCTCGGAAGCGTTCAAAGCCGTGTCAGCCCGCAGCTCGACGACTTTCGCTTGACTGACGTAATCAAGGCGTTCGACCTCACGCATGGCGTCCGGCTCGGCGCGCCCTGGCTCGCGGCTCGACAGTATACGTATACCGGATGGTAGCCAATCGTTGACTTCCATAATCCGCAGGGCAATCAGGCGGTTGAACCATGTGCAGGCCACATCTTCGGCAAGTCGCTGATACGCCACTTTATTATCGACATCATTTCCGTGCGCGGCTATTAAACTGCATATACTCAATCTTGCCTTATCTTGTTTCGGCGTTAAAAAGACACCGCCTGCTCGTAAATGGTGATATGCCTCGTCGGGCGGAAACGCACCATCCTCGAATATATAGAGCTGCCGCGCTTTTAGCTTTACCGCGTCAATCAGCTTGCGGCGGGCTTCAACAGCGTATGTTTTGATTGCGGATTTGTCCATATTATGAACCCAACCTTTCGAGGGGCTAGATAATATAAATCGTCGTATCACCCTCAAGCTGCGCTTCCAACTTTCCGCGCACTTCTTCAACAAGCCGGTCAATATCCTGCTTGCTTGAAATCCGGCTTGTTCCACTAAACAGCGCTTTCATGCTGACGGTTTTATCCCTGCGGACAGGAGCGGGCGGCGCTTCCTCGCCGATCTTGGCCGCTTCTGCCGCGAGCCGTGCTTCCTCGTCGATGAGGCTCTGAATAAACCGCTGTTTCATGCGGTCGCTTTCAGTTTGCATTGCAATGGCTTCATAGATGTTGTTTGCACGTGAAAGCCTGTCCAGTAACGCCGCAAATTCAGTACGGACTTTTTCGGCGAACTTATCTTTGAATGACCGCCTGCCCAAATCGGCTTGCGTTATATCGCGGTCGGCTTCGATACTTGCGCGGATTGGTTTGCACTCCTCCTCCAGCAAATCAACAAAGCGTTTCATAAATCGCTCAATGAGTTCCGGCAGCTTGTGGATTTCTGAATATGGCGACTGCAATTTTGTTATTTTCTCTATATCCGCCACCAACTGTATTGTTTCGGGGTCTAGGACATAAGAGCGGTTGCCCTCGTATATATTAAGCATTTTCAGAGCGTTGTCGAATATGGAGCGTTGATTCTTGAAGAACTTCTTGACGTCCTGCACATCTTCTTCGTAATCAAGCAGTGCTTCCTTTTCGGTTTGCAAATAATCGTAGAACGCCTTTATATCCTTAATCCTGTCAAGCTGCTCCAATAGCTTTTTGCCGCTCTCCAGAACTGATTTACCGGGATAGCGGGAGCCTGTGTATTCGTGGAGCAGGTCTTTTATGCTGTCATTGTTGCCGGTGAGTTCGGCGGCGGCAAAATCTTTGATGCGGCGCATCAGCCCATCCTCGTCGCTCGGCACATCGCTTCTGCCGAACACGTCTTTGGCTATGTCTTTTGCGTTGGTAAGCAAGGCAGGATTGACAACATCGCGCCACTTCACCACAACCCGATCGAGATACTCCCGCTTCGTGATGTAGTTAATGACGTTCATGTCGTTTGTGGCGATGTTTTCGCCGTTCAACTCAAAACGGATTTTTTGCTTCTTGAACAGGGTCAGAACAATCCCGGCAATGTCATTATCATGCCATTTATATGGGATTTTCCCGAATTGCTCAATCAGGCTTCGCATGGTTGTGGTCAGGTGAATAGTATGGATTCGCTCAATGACTTCAAGCATTTCAGTCAGCGCAAGATGGTTCGGTTCGGTCTGTTCCACGCCGTCAAGTTTCATCTGATTGTCTTTTGCCGTCAGTATCTCGCGCAGGCTGTCTGCCGTGAGATACGGTGCAGTGATGTAGTTCTGTTTGGTGTAGATGCTTTCTACTAGGGTTTTGAAAGCGTCGTTGATGCGCTGCTCCGGCTGTTTTTCTTTAATATCAAGCCGGTTGCCGTTTACATACAACGCCGCTTTTTTGAGCGCCTCCACAACCAAGTCGCGGCATCGTCCGGCTCTTTGCTTGCCCTCGCGGATTTTTGTGGTCTTGATGTCCTCAATCGTATCGGACGCGGTTTTGCCGGAATTGCGCCGGATAAAGGTTTCGATTTGGAGCGACTGCTCCATTTCGTCAATGAATCCGGTGTCGGACGGCATGGCTACTATGACGTTGCGCTCGCGTATTGACAGGGCTTTCATTTCCATGTCATCCGCGCCGCCGTGGGCGTAGAATGGGGTTATGACTTTTATGCCGATTTCTTCCCTCTGCGCTCCGATAGGACGGTCGTCTATGATGGTATTGAAGCTAAAGTCGTGCCGGTCGTTGTAGCGGAACTTTTTGTTTATGCCGAACAGGACGGAGAAGATTTCGCCGCCCACCTTATCTATGATTTCAGACTGGTCGATACGGATTTCCCTTATTTCGCGGTTGACGTCCTGTTCCTCGTTGGTAAGGAAGATAAACTGGTCGCCGTTTTTGATAATCAGCTTTTGCGACTCCAACCGGCGCAGGGATTCGTCCACTTTCTTTTTGGCTTCGATTTTATCTTGGTCGATGTTTTGGAGCATTATGGTGGTGATGTTTTCAAGGTTCGCCGGAAACACATTGGAAATATACTTAACCATGAACAGCACTTTGAGAACCTCAACGTCATACGCCATGAGCGCGCCGCCGCGCGCCGCGCTGTCCTCCGCATCAAGTATCACCTTGCGGATATTGTGGTCGAGGAATGTTTCCACCGTCCGATAGAAAGCGTCAAATGGTATTAAGATGCCGTCGTCGAAACTGGCATACTGCATAGCTGCTTCTTGGAAAGCATTAAGCAGTGAGCGTTCGCCCTCCGATAAATGTTTGCCCGATGCGCCGTGTGTCCGTATGCCGTTGAATACCGCTTGCAATAGGTTGAACTGGTAGGGGATGAACGGGTATATGTCGGCGAAATCGTCAGCTGAATCATACAACCGCTTCTCCGGCGTATCTTGTGAAAAGGTAATGAGGTTTTTGAGAATAGCCGCTTTATCGTTGTAAACAAGGCGAAGCTTGTCGCTCGCCGTGTCCGTCTTGGCAAGCAGCCTTTTCTTGATAACCTCGTCTACATTGGCGGAGGAAAGGGAGAGCCGCGTGTCGAACCGCCCGATAATCTTTGAAAAAGCATCGCGGTTTACGTTGGTCAGAGAATCTATATCCTCTTGCCCGGTGCAAATCACCCATGCTTGTCCGCCGCACTCGCTTCCAAGCCCTTCGACTATGTTTTGGAGATTGAGCATGAGCGCAGTGGAACTGCCGACATATTGTCCGACTTCATCGCACAGGAAAATGATAAATTGCTTTTTGCCCGTTTGCTTTTCTTTAGCTTCTATGTATTCACGCACACGGCGCGCGAATGAGTTGATGTCAAGCGAGTATTGCTCCTCGGCCTTGTTGTACCACGCAAGGGCAGCGTCCGCGCTCATGCGGGTGCTTTCGGATAATGCTTTCACGATATTGTCCTGTTCAAAGTAGAAGTCCTCGCGAGCATCTTCCCATTCGTTGCTGGAAATTTCTTTGAAGTGGGTGCGGAAGCCGTCATAGCTGCCGTCCTTAACCATTTGTCGCTCCAAATCGGCAATCCACGGCATTGAGCCGCAGAAACCCTGCATCTTATTAAAGACCTTCATAAAAACTTTAACAATAGGGTCTTTGTTGGTCTTGGAATCGGAATCAGCTTCTGCATCTATGTTAAATAGGATTACATCCGCGCTTGTGTCGGAGGCGACCTGAATATCTGCCATAACACGGCTATCGGGAATCTTGCCCTCAAAAAAGCTAATCGCCTTTTTGCCGTTGTATTCAGAGCTGCAAAGTAAGTAGGAGAGTATTTTTAGAAAGTGCGACTTACCGCTCCCGAAGAAGCCGGAAATCCACACGCCTATTTTATCCGTGCGGCGCTGAGTTCCCTTACGGTAGCCTTCAAAGAATTTGTAGAAGTGACGATTAAGCTCTTTGGTAACGACGTACTCGTCAAGCTCCGCTGTTATCATTTCGGTTGAATCCTGCCCGACTTTTACTACGCCTTGAATTTGCCTGCCAATATCCTTTACAAACATATCGTTAATCTTCATGCCGCCGTTCCTACCTTTCGATGAGCTTGAACGCCCTGTAATAATTATCGTCAGTTATTTCTCCAAACAGGCGAAGTTCGTTTGTATAGTTGCCGGGAAAGAACATTATAAGCGGGTTTTTATCCACTTTGCTATGCAGGTTGTTGAGTATGGTGTGCGAACGTATTATCGGCCACGCTTTCCCAACGCCGGTTAGGAAGATAATATCCTTTTCCGGCGTGAGGTTCTCCACGATTTTAGCGATTATCAAGTCGCCGTCCTCGGTCAGCCGAAGCGTCCGCTTTATCGGGTTGATGATTGCTTCGCTGCCTTTGGACTCTTCCATCTGCTTGACTTTATCGAGGTAGTTCTTGGAGCGCAGGACGTCTAGCATCAGGGCGTACAAGTCAAAGCAGACGATACGGATGTCGGTTTCCCTGCGGTTAATCTTGTTTTCTAGGTGTTCAACATGTGCGCGTACCGCCATTTCATCCTCCGGGTCGTAGTCGAAAATCCAGAAGTTGACCTCGTTTGCGGTTCCGCGTCCTGTCAGAAAACTCGGCTCAAGTATTTTCGGCTCAATGAGGTCAAACCGTTTATTCAAACTCATCATACGCTATTCCTCCATGAGCATTGCTTTCAAATAGGGTTTATCCGATTCAGCGAATAGGTTGCGCAGTTCATCGTCTGCGATTGGCTTCTGGATAAGCAGACTATCACCGCTACGTTTAGCCAAACCTGCTTCGCACAAGGTGCTTTTTATTTTGCCACGGATGTTTACAAGGTTGGGAGTAGACCACTTAGCCACAGTTTCGCTGTTCTGTGCTTTGCGCTCTATGAAGTCCAAGAAGTCATTGTCTGTTATCTCGCTATGACCCGCATGATGCCTGTCCGCATAAACCTCATACATATACTCAAAGAGCAGGCGGTCGGCCTTCATCAGCGCAAAAAACGCAATCAGTCTCGCATCGGCGTCGCTCCCGTTAGCGATTACGCCTACGAGGGGTTTCCCGATTGTGGATAGTCGTTTAATCATCCTAAGCGGCACGTCGCGGCGACGTTTGGGCTTGTCAATCTGATAAATATTATTATCCATAGACAAACTCACTATTTCGTCACTTGCTTTACCCTTGCACAAGAGCAATGCCGTCCGCTTCATTTCAGGAAACATGAGGGGCATATCTTTTATTGAGGACGTGTATGGGAGTTCTTTTTGTATAATAGTAACGTCCACGGTCGAGTCTCCGCTGTGTCGGGTAATGGCAACCACAAGCACCTATCCTCCCTGGACTCATTTTTGATTTATTCATCGGGTATAAGTTCCATGATGTCGTCAAGTGTACATTCAAGGGCGGTGCAAATTCGGACAAGGATTTCTACATTAACACTTTCCCCTTTTGAGAGTTTTGTAAGTGTAGAACCGCTGACATTTGCCATTTTTGCAAGGGTTCGCTTGTTAATCTCTTTGTCAATTAACAGTTTCCAAAGCTTTTTATAACTCACTTTCACTGAACGCACCTCATTTCCAAAGCGTGTGAGAAATACACAAGTGCTATTGTACCACAAAGCGAAAGCAAACGCAATTAAAAAGCGTGATAACTCGTAATTATTTTACAATATTCTTGATATGTGCGTATTTATGGTATATAATTACATTGTATTTGATTTTACAAGCGTAGCCGAATAATCGGCGTACACATTTTGGCGCGAGGGGGTATAATGATGCCAATTGGGCATATCTAAATTCGGTTGGTATTCTCTGAACTTTTTGCAGTTTTCCCTAACATCTTCACGTTGCTGTTCTTTTGGGTGAAGTGTTTTTTGATAATCCGGCTTTAATTAAGAGTACAGAGAGTCTCGATTTTTGTATAGGTAACGACAATGCCTCTATGATTTCATCTAGAGTTGCGTCGGGATTTTGGGCAACAAATAATTTTAATTCTTCAAATTTCTCGGCAGACATAATCGGGTCGCGACCGGGATATGGAGTAAGTTCAAAATAACCAGTATCGCGATATCTTTTCCAAGTTACCGTCACGGAACTCTCGCTTATTTTTAACCATTTTGCAATGTCCTTTTCTTTCTCACCGCGCATTGTGTTTCAACAAGCAGTTCTCGTTTTTCGTTTGATATTGGTGGCACATCATCATCTCCTAACGAGAATATTATACCACATATATCAGTCTATTTAAAGTGGAATTGCTATAGCGACTATGATTAAGATGTTTGCCCTCCAACTCTACAAATCGGGCACGGCTTCAAACTATAATTTTTGATATCCGGCTCAATTCCTTGATGTTCTAAATACGTATCCATAAGTCTCTCCTTTTTAGTTGCGCCCACCCCCGCGTGGGGGCGGACTGTTGTCTCTGCCTAAGCTGCGCGAGTGTCTGTTTGCACGGTCTTATATTCCAACAACGGCATTTTTGCCTGAACCCTCAGTTCATTAATCACTTTCATCTGCTCAGGCGTAGGGTTAATCTCTTCAAGCAAGCGGTTTATTTGCAAAGGGTGCGTGCCGTGTACTAACCGATGAATGGGAAGACACACATATATTGTATTTTCCGCTATATATTTCCCACCCAAATAACCGGGCAGGAGGCGGTGAAGTTGCCGGTATCCGGCTTTGAGTGGGCGATTCGTAACATAGCAGCGGCCACATTGCGCAATAAATGTCGCCATGCGAGCGTTGGATTCAGAATCAAAAGTGCCATTACGTGCGCGATTGATTATAAAATCGCTAAAGTCACCAAAAAAGCCAATCATTTCATTAACCCCTCCTAAACAAATGCGTAGCCCGCTTCCAAAATAAACGCTTGAAAGGCTTCGAGTAATTTACCGACTTTGTTTCCCGGAACAACAACTTTGACTACAAGTCCACCGTTTTCAAGGCCGAGGATAAAATCAAGCAACATCGCATGGGATTGATCTTTCGCTACCATCAAGAAATAACCACTGCTCTCTAGTGGTGGGATTCTCAAGTATTGGGCTAAGACTCGATCTGCTTTGGGGTCTACGTAGTGAGTAGTGTAGTTTGATTCATCCGAATCTCTGAGGAAATCCTTTTTAGCTTCCTCGGCAAGCTTTCGTTGAATCTCCTCAATGTTACAAAACAACATCTCATAAACCTCAGGACTCATACTGTAGATTGCCTCCAGACAATTGCGAGCTCTATCTGTGAACACCATAATTCATTTCTCCTCCTCAAAGTATTTTGCGGTATATTAGCGTTCTATCTTAATAATAGTCATGACGAGACAAAATAACAACCAGCCGTCGGGCTTAAGGCTGCGAACGCTAACGAAACGCCTTTCCCAATTAATTTTTTTCAGTAAAACTTAACGCACTTGATTGCATTCTGGCCCCAAGTGTGGTAAGCTGAAATAGCTTAGTATTTTATTTTTTCAGCCAGCTATCTTATGGTAGCAAAGCTGCACGGTATGGTCGCGGAGCATTGCTTCAAAACCGGTTATCCCTGCACACCAGAGTATAATTGCGCCCAAACGGGCAAGATTATGCTCTTTTTTTATTTTCATTGGCCCCGTCTGAACAAACCGGGGCAGAGAACAATTAATGCTAAGCACGCAGGGAACCGGGAATCGAAATCCCCTTAACTCATTTCCCTGTACCATAAATGACGGCGAACCACCGGCTTATTTAGTGGTGGTTCGTCCAATTAACCAAGCATGGCAGAGGTTATCTGCCGTGCTTGTTGATTATATATGATGATTGACATTGGCACAAAATCCCATCTCTAAGCGGCTTAGAGATGGGTTGCCGAAAAAGAACGCACCCGCAGGTGGTTATACTTCCATCGCTCTTTATGGGAGTATAAACGAGCTGCGAGGGATTTTGGAAAAACCCCTCGCAGCTCCACCCAAATCACAATGCAAATGAACAGCGTATTTATCGCTTAACAAAGCCGCAAATTGCCCTAAAGCTGGAAAGGCGACCAGTGTAAAAAATGCTTCTTTCTTAACAAGCGCACCAGCCCGAAATAAGAAAACCAACCGCATTGAGGGTAAGAATGCCCCCATGCGTCAGCTTTGCTATACGCAAAAACCAGAAAGGGGAAATCGCGGTGGGAAGAAAATCACTGGAAAACCAAGCTATCCACATTCTGAGCGGCAAGATGGCGATTGGGATAAGCCGACATCTTGCAAAGAAAGAACTGCGGGCCGAGTTGGGGGATGATTATACTTTTGAAACAACAGTGCCGACCATTCACAGCTATAGCACGCGAACCGGATACCAACAAACCGCGCTGGAGTTTGTCCATTGGTGCGAAAATGTGAGGGGTATTCATAAGTACGCCAGACTTGAGAGCTGCGAAGCCTTGGTCAAAGAATACCTGCAATATCGGGTTGATAATGGTTGCGCGATACCCACGCTCAAAAAAGACCGCTCGGCGCTGGGCAAGCTATTCGGCGCCCCTGTTGATTTCCCTTTGCCCGAGCGTAAGTCTGAGAATATAAAGCGCGGCCGCGGCAAAAAGGCTATGGATAAGCATTTTAGCGAAAAGAAAAATTCTGACGTTGTTAGAATCGCAAAGGCTACAGGCAGCAGGAGAGAAGATGCAGGAAAGCTATCCGTTGACAGTTTCCGCGAGATTGGCGGCAGGCTCTATGTAGACTTCCACAAATCTAAAGGCGGAAGAAATAGAATCGCACCTGTACGCCCTGACATGGAAGACACTGTGCGGGATTTACTAACGAAAGCCAAAGCAGAAGGCAGAGACCTGCTGTTTGATAAAATCCCATCGAAAATGGACGTCCACTCTTATCGGCGGGAATACGCACAAGAGCTGTATAAAATCATCTCTCACGACCGTGCGTTGAGGGATGAGATGTTGCGGCAGTATCCTCCGCGCAGGGAAATCGTGAAAGCTGAATACTACACAATCCGAGGTCGTGCGGTAAGCAGAACATTCTTGAGAGATGATTTATACCTGATTTCTCAAGCGCTTGGGCACAACCGGCTTGACGTAGCGGTAACGCACTATTTAATTTGACATGATTTATCCTTTTTTGCTCAGGGCAATCGTTTACGGGTCAATTTGCACAAGCATTTGCACCGATTTGTAGGGGATGCCGCTCTCGGCGCCCCGAAAAATATCATTTTACCGTAAAGGGCGGAACGCCCAAGGGGACATCTCCTGCATTTATTTGTGCAATATGCTTTCGTATGCGATTGCCGTGCTTTTTTGCTCCACTTTGTTGACTATTTTAGCAATTGATGCTATACTATATATGAAGGTTTGCCTACCCTCGTTTAGCGTGTATTTAGTAGAACAGGCGGCGATTAGCCGCGACTGCGTTTTAGTGCCGGAGCGAATGTTTCGGAGACGGTATGGCCCGCCGAATGGCGGTGGCCGGTTGTGCGAACAGGGATTGGCACCTGTGCGCAAGATGCGTGATTATTATTACGCCGATAATTTTGTAGCCTTACTCTTAAATGGATTACTGCGCAATTTTTCGCACAAAAATAAGTGAATATCTGGCTTTACGCCATTAGAAAAGTAGCGCGACCTTGTCTTTTAGGGGTAGCGCTATTTTGATTATGATCGCAAGCAAGAGCGTTTTGTACCATGTCACCATTGCGCAACACTGCTTATTTCGATTCTGAATAGATTGGACAACATCCGAACTTTCGCCGACTGCGGCAGACAGTTTTTATATTCCGGTTTACACACTGAAACGGCGTGTGTAATATAGATTGATTTCCCGCATGAGCATTACACGCATCACCATCCAACCCGAGCCGTGACAGCATCCACCCCTTGCCTTTTGGGTTAAAAAGGCAACAAGCACCAACCTCGGCGCCCGACCGTTTTCGGGTTGCCGCAGCCCCAGTGGCATGGATTTCTTTGGGAGAAAGAAATCGCAATGAGCATCAAGAACGATAGCACCTTGACAACTGAACAAGAAACACCTGTTGCGGCTATCCCTAAGAAGAAGCGCGGCGGAAAAGACAAGATTTATCGCGTAAGTGTAAAGTCCTCCGGCGAAGCTTGCTCTGAGCGCGCGCTGTACACATCCATCTTTGAGAGCCTGATGGCTCTTCCCAAAGATGCGACTGATGATGAGAAAGGGGTAGCTGTATGATGAATTTAACAGGCAAGAGGGCGGTCATTTATGGCCGTTTCTCAAGTGATATGCAGCGCGAGGAAAGTTTGGAAGCACAAGAGCGTGCTTGCCGTAAGTTTGCGGAAGACAATGGCATTGAGGTTGTCGATAAATACTATGACCGCGCAAAGTCGGGCAGGGACGCAGGGCGCGAGCATTTTAGGAGGATGATTGAGGATAGCGCCGATGGCGGCTTTGACCTGCTTCTCGTTGATAAAGTTGACCGATTTGCGAGAAACCGCAGGGAGGCCACAAATATCCGCTATGACCTTCGCCGCAACAACGTTATCGTTATTTCGGTAAAGCAACCGTATGACCCCGATAAGCCGGAAGGCGTCATTATGGAGTCTATTTATGATGGCATGGCCGAATACTACTCGCGCAACCTAGCGCAAGAGGTGGAAAAAGGCAAACGCGAGAACGCATACAAAGGCCGGCATATCGGCGGCAAGCCTCCGCTCGGATACGATATTGACCGCGACACAAAGAAGCTCGTTGTCAATCCCCGCGAAGCGCAGGCGGTCAGGATGATTTTTGCCATGTACCTTGATGGTCACTCCTACGCAGAGATTGCAGACAGGCTCAACTTGGACGGCTATCGAACCAAGCTGTACAAATACAGAAATAAGATGGCGAAGAGCGGACTCTGGGCAGCAAGATGTTTGTCACCAACTCTATGCACGACATTCTGCGCAATGAGAAGTACGCCGGGACATACATTTACGCGCGCGCCAAACCAAAAGACATTGACGGCAAGCGGAGCGGCCGCCGGGCTTCTGATGATGAAAACATCATCAGGGTTGCGGATGGTTGCCCGGCGATTATCGGCCGGGAGGATTTTGAAGCGGTGCAAAAGCGTATGCAATTCCGCAAAAAGCGCAAGTCCGGTAGCTATCGCGCAAAGCGCGAGTATTTGCTGAGCGGCAAGATCGTCTGCGGTTGCTGTGATTTTGCCTACGTTGGGAACGCGAGGCCTGCGAGGGCCGACCATCCCGAATACCTTTCCTATCACTGCAACAACCGCACCAAGCGTCCACGTTGCAGCGATTGGGAAATCCGCCAAGAGTTTCTGGAAAGCATCGTACTCACCGAGCTTGCCAATGTTGTGTTCAACGACGATATAATTTCCGAACTGAAAGATGGATATAGTCGTTACATTGCAGAACAGAACAAGGAAGCGTTTGACGCTATCAAGTCTGTCAAGAAGCAAATTTCCGAAGTGCAAGGCGAAATGGACAACATCATTTGCGTTGTCGCCAAAACTGCCTCTGACGCGCTGGTCGGGGCACTCAATCAAAAGGACGCTCACAAGAAAGACCTAGAGCGCCGTTTGAAGGAATTGCAAAAACAGTGCGAGGCGAAAGAAATCTCTGAAGAGGAGATTATGCGTTCATTCCGGCAAGCGCGGGAGATGCTCAAATCCGGCGAACTCTCAACGGTTCGGTCACTTATCGAGCGTTACGTCAAGAAAATCACCATAAGCGGTGAGGATGTCGAAATCGAATTCAACCTCACTGTAAATACCCGGGTAGTTACATACTCGGGGGTACATAAAACCCCGGACAAGAGAAAAACACCGCATAGCGCGGTGCTTTTCTTCCCCCAACCGTTCCGGTTGGCTGTGCTTGGCGGAGAAGGAGGGGTTAAAAAATCCCATTTATCCGTCTTTTATTTCGTTTAGCATGACACCAAAAACCTTTATTTCATGCGATTTATTGAGCATCAAGCTTTCAGGTGATTTGCTCTAATATTCTCAACTTTCAGCCCAAACGTGTAAGAATCGTGTACGCTAAATAACGGAGTTGAGCACATCTACAGCACGTTCTTCCTCGCGTGGGTACAAATGACTGTAAGTATTCCAAGTCATTTCAATTTTGGCGTGACCCAATCGGCGGGCAACCTCTTGAATGTTGATACCCTCATTCGCAAGGATAGATGCGTGGGAGTGGCGATAATCGTGGATTCTGATTCTTTTCAGTTCCGCCTGTTCAGAATACAATCGGTTTTTCCTGTCAATCATACTGTCCCGCAAACAACGCTCCCCACCGCATACCCTAAAATCATCACTAAAGTTTTTGAAACATTGCGTTTGTCGCTTCTTATGTTCATCCAGAATCTTAATGAGCGGCAACGGTATTTGCAACGTCCTAATAGATGATTTATTCTTAGGTGGCGTTTCTATGTCCTCACCTTTTAACTTTTGGGATATGCTACGTTTTACGGAGAGGTAAGAACCGTCAAGGTCAGACCATTTCAATGCGTTAATCTCGCCCTTTCTAAGCCCTGTGTAAAACGCAATGTTAAAGAAAACATAATAATCCCAATCCGACAAAACACCGTGACTTGCTTCCCGCTCCTGTATCATCCGCTTTGCTGTGCTAATAAACTGTGCAAACTCTTGTGCCGTATAGTACGCCATCTCTGATTTGAGGGTAGATGTATCTTTGAAGTTATCCACCTTGCTTATGGGGTTCTTTGGAAGATACTCCATTTTGACAGCGTAATTGAGCATTGCACGCAAATCACCGTATGCATGTTGCTTGGTGTTAAGCGAAAGCCCCTTTTGCTCAATACACAACTTCCAATCTTGCAAGGTTTTACCGCTTAACCTGTCAATACGTACAGCATCAAGTGTCGGAAGTATGTACAGTTCGACATGTGCCGTAACTTGCGCTAATGAAGCTTTGCGAAGTTCGTGACGCTTTACATCCAGATATTCAGCGGATAACTGCCCAACCGTTATCTTCTTAGCTGGGGAAGTGGCGGCTTCTTTTTGCTCTTGCGCCAATTTGCGCTCTAAATCCTTTGCCGCTTCAAGGCCATAAGCAGTGCGGGTTAGTTGGCGGGATATTCCGTTGCTGTCGGTGTAGTTCACACGCACATTGTATTTTTGCAAGCCGTCTTTTTTGCCACTAGATTTATATACTGGCATATATTTAACCTCCAAAAGGCGGCTAACCTTGCATATCTATTATAGCATAAAATGCTGATAAATACAAGGAAAACCGCCATAATCGTGTAAAGAAATTTGCTTATAGCGCAAGTTCTTTCATCTTCTTCATCCGCTTTTCTAAATCTTTAACATCAATGCCCCAAACATCAAAGGCAACCGCCGTATTGACCTTGTTCGCGCCGTATGATAATATATCCTTGCGGTTCATTTCGGCTTTAACAACCCGTTTTAAGCGGGACACGGTAGCGGATGAGCGCCGACCAAATAAAGCGGTTATCTCTTTGTTGCCGAGTTCCGAGTTGCCGTAATAGATTTTTAGCGCACCCTCAATGCTCGTTATCGGCGGTATGTTCATGGTAAGTCACCCCCTTTGCGTGAACGGCAAACCGCTGGTGTCTTTCACTTCACGAAACCCGCCGCGCCTTTTATCGGCGAAGTATTCAGTCGTGGTATATGATTCATATTCACCGGGGAAGTAGAACACCATGACCTTATGTATGCGCCGTATAAATGCGCCGTATAAATGCGCTCCACATGCTGGGGTAGTGCTGTTGTTCATGCCTGTACTGCTGTGTTAAATCCAAATTGCTAATGATAAAAACGCGCTCATAACACGCTTGTTTATTGGAGTACCGCGCGGGGAGTGAAAGCGGGTATCCGTCCAAATAATTGTTCATATCCTGTATGCGGATATTTGAATTAAATTCATCAAACAGCATAATGTTTTCCCCTGCGTAGCTGTCAAATGGATGCTTGTAATTGTTCACGGCGTACACATTGGAATAGCCGTGGCCATCCATAACAAATCGTGTCTTGCCTGTAGCTGTATTGCCCCAAATATACACCGTTTCAAGTGTACGCCACTTCTCGCGGTATTCTTCGGCGCGTAGTGTTTGGCGGATATATTCAACATCACGCATACCGCGCAAGTAATCGGGAAATTCCAGTATTATGTCTGCGTTGCTTGCTCCGTCTTGTATGCGCTGAATAATAATGCTCTCAATACCGCCAAAGCCCTGCCGCTCTACAGGCATCTCGCCCCATTCTTCAAAAGAACCCGCGACAGAAGTCAATGCTTTTTCCGTATCCGCCCACTTTCCCGATTTAGCTATGTAATCGCGATTTTCCTGTGATGTACCGTTAGCGCGTTCAAGATGTGCGAATTCAAAGAGGTTTTTTAGGGTGCTGAATCTTACAGGGGACGAGCACACAATAAAGATAGTCGTGTGCGGCGTTTGTTCTTCAAGGCCGATTTCGTCAGACAGGCAACCATAAATAATGGACTTAATTTTATTCAATTCGCTTTTGATATGCTCATGGATAAACCCTTTTTCGATAGGGTTGTTAATTGTAATCTGCCATTTACGGCCTTGCGGGTCGTTTGGCATAACGCCACCCCTTTCATAAAATTGCGACTTTGCGACAAGAGCGACAAAGCGTGTCGCAAGCTGAAAATGCTGATTATTATTATGGTTTATGTCATTTGCGACATATGGCGGGTAATACTTGACCGCCATATGCCGCCGCTTCGCGGCGGGGGGCTGGGTGGTTTACGGCGGCGGCTTACGGCTTCGCCACGCCGCCACCGTAAACCACACGCCCTGGTATTGATACGGTCATGATAACGCCTTTTTGCATGATTCACGCATTGCATTTTCATCCCGAACGGTCGGCACTTTGATAAAATGCAATTTAGAACTTTGCAGGAGAACAACGCCCTCGCCGCGCTCAAATATGCGGCCTGTCACCTTATCCATAAAGTCAGGGCAAAGCATCTCGTAAATAGAACGCATATACGCTCCTAAAATTACAACAACGCCATAGTTTAATCGGCTACCCACCGGGAACGCAAGGGCATCCGGCCTTTGAAGTGAACATACAAACCGAACTGATTTACTGCGCCCCATGAGCAGTAGTTCGCTAACCTTGTTCATCACGGATGACGCAAGCTTTTTATCCTCATTGGTTAAAGCTAAGATATTCGCCATATATTCATCCCAAAACAAAGTAATCTGATGTTTTGACGAATCCTCGCCCGACATCCGAGAGTATAGTCGGGAGTGTACAATGTCTAGGGCTTGGAGTGTGTCCTTAAATGAATAATAGCGCGGACATTCGCGGAGATAGTCAAACGCATCCTCACCTTTATAATCGCTGAAATAAAATTCACTAAGCGGGTCGGCTTCAATCAACTTTGCGAAAATTATATTTTCGTAATACGATTTTCCACTTCCGCTCATGCCACAGATTAGCATGTGGCTATTGGTTTTCGGGGAAATATCGGTGAGTATGGGAGTGCGTTTTCGATAACCAGCCCAATCGTCTAAAAAATAGCCGAGGTTTAGGGTGCTAGATGTGCTGTCATTCGTCATACAAAACACCGTGTTTCGGTTTAATTTCATTGTTTGTCGCGTGGATTCTAATAATATGGTTCTCTAACTGTTTAAGATAATGAACGTTAATGCCTAATGCCGGGTTGACATTATGCGCTAACATTTCATCCCATCTTTCTTTATAAATACCAAAAGAATAAAATTCCATTTCGATATATCCCTTTGTTCGGTGAGGGATATATAGTTTCAGTTCGGGGTGAGGTATGCCCTCTTTTGGTGGCAGTTTTGCGCCCGGCATATCTTTTTTGATTTTATTTTTTTCGCGTAAACATGTGCCGTGTATGTAAACTAGACCTACAAAAATCGCAAGCCAACAGCCGGACAGGAACACATGCCACAGCGCAGGGGATGGAAAAGGGAGCAAAAGCGGCACAACATCCGCAAATGAGCTGACATTGATTATTTCATTCACGACTTCCATATCTGCGAAAATCAAGAATGATACTGCCCCGGCGGCGACACATGCAAGTATGGACAATCCTTTCTTTAAGGTAAAAAGCTCACAGAAGAATGATATGAATTTCTTGAAAGTATTGACAAAATAACGTGTATTCATAATAAGGCAATCCCCTTTACAAATGTTGGTTTTTGTGATAAGCTAGGGAGCACGAAGTGCTCCCTAGTCCAAAATCACGGCGTACTACTGGGGGGTGTAAACACCCTCGACTTTTCCCTTGCGATTAAAGTCAATTTCAACTTTAAGACCCGGGGCAAGTTTCGCAGGGATTTCCATTCCGTCTTTTACGAAAAATTTGTCGGCGGCTTGGCCTGTGACACCATCTTCGGTAAAAGACACAAATAGCTGTGTCCCCTTGATTTTAGAACCATCGTCCGCTACAAAATCGAGAACACGCGAACCTAGCAGTGTTGCTAACATGGTAACGCTCCTTTCCAGCGGTTAGATTTAGCCGGGGTTGTGACCGGCTTTCCCGCATTATCCCGCCGAATGGCGGGTCACTCTGCGTAGAAACATCAATTTGAAATCCGTTGGAAATATTGCGGGTTGCCTTGCCGTTCTCTGGCCACACCCCCTAACCACTCATACAGGAAATCGTTTGCGTTCCTCTCGCTTTGAGGTTCTTCGGAATCAAACGTACATCCGTAACGTTCAACGATAGCTCCGCCGTTTGTCAACTGAAACATAAGATTTTCCATAGTCCAAGCGGTTGCCCTTGCAATCTTCCTATCGTTGTCGAACATGACAACGAATAAAGGGTCGCACGCCGGTTCATCGTTGATAGGCCAATCCGTGCCAATCTTTACGAGGCTGCCGCCCACTCGCTCGGCGTATGTTCTCACACGAGGGTCTTGTTTTCCTATATGAGACAAAGAAAAATCTCGTGGCGGGTTCTCTAGCATTTCGGGGCAGAAGCGGTTTAGACGTGCGTAGATGTTTCTGTAAAGAGCGTTTCTCATGGGGTTTTCCTACCTTTCATTTGATTTTGAGTATTGATTATGCTATCATGATATTACAGCATGAAACAGCATCTTGAAAATGACACACGCCGACGCGTGCCGATGCTCGCCGATTTGTGCCGAAACTAACGTATTGGGAGGAAAAAATGAGTATCACATTTGGGGATTTTGCAAAAACATTGCAACCGTATTTCCGCAGGAATAGAAATATTTCCGATTATGTTACTGAACTGGTAGATAACATTATTGATGATATATCGTTGACTCCAGCAACAGGGCTTGGAAACGACACCCTTGAAAAATGGTTCAATGGCAATCTGCCAAAAGAGAGAGCATTTGAAATCCTAGCTAATTTGAATAGAGAAAAGTTTATAGAATACATAAGTAAACCTCCATACGGTACACAAGACGAACTTGCTAAAGATTTGTACAAGCGATATAACAGAAAATTTCGCGAAGAATACTTTGCTGAGTTTTGCGCTGATTTATTTGTAGAAATATTAAGAGACTGCGCTGAAATTAACAGTCGCTAGAAATAATAGCTGAAAACATACGTATAACGATGTTAGGTTGCGTAAAAAATCCCCTATTGCATTTTTTTGCAATAGGGGATTTTTTTATTGTGTGCTATCGTTGGGCTACTTAAAATCCAATAATTCACTTACAGTAATTCCTAAATTGTCAGCTATCGTATATAACATAGGGAGAGACGGCAATTTTTTACACAATGGTGCCTCTAATTGAGCAAGATACCCGACCGAGCAAGATATGCGCTCTGCCAATTCCTCTTGGCTCATAGAGCGCATTTTTCTATAATAGCCGATTCTCAATCCAAGCTTGCGCGATAAATCTTTCAAAATGCTCATCCTCCCCTCCATAGATAAGTTTACCAATAATCAGACAGAGGGGAAATTATCTTCCTGTTGCTTTACATTACCTTAAAGATAATGTATAATCCTTTTGGGATAGCAAATAAACACGAAACAGGAGTGATAACATGAATGCTCGTATTTTAGCCATTGCACTTGTCTTGATGATTTTACTTGCCGCCTGCGGCAACAGCGCGAGTGCAATCCCCAACGCCAGCCGAATCCAAACCGAACTTGGCGAACACTCACGCAGCATTGTTCCAGCCACCCAAGCCATTGACCGCATCGAAATCATCAGCAATGAAACCGATACCGAGGCTGGCTGGCACCAAGCATTGGTCACTGTTTTTTCAAATGATGCAGACATAGCCTATATATCACATATGCAAGTGACCTACCAGCGCAACGCCGATAATGAATGGATTTTAGCAGACATCACAGCAGATCGCTCAATGCCGTGGATAAGCTCACCGCTGGTTGGTGCCAGTGAAGAAACAATCAGAAGTGCTATAATTGGATTAGAAGTGCGTGTTGATGATAACGATTGGCGCTTTGATGAAGAAATTATTGAAAGCGTGACAATCGTTAGCCAAGAGACGCAACTTGAAAACAACAGAGATAACGTAATCGTCAGCGTTGAACTCGGAGCAGAAGCCCAGATTGCGCAAGGCCAAATCGAATTGCAGTTTGCTTTTGATGATGGTTGGTCGAGAAGTAGTTATCAAGGCCATACGCCATTTGTGAGCGAATACCGCCCAAATGCAATATTTGAGACGACCGGCGAACAGATTCTATATGAAACAACACAGAGAACCATGCCATTTGGTAGCGGTAATGCAGCGCAGGACATCACACTTTCAAGCGAAGAAATCTCTAACTTTACACTGATTGGCAGCACTTCAAGTAACCGGGGCGCTACTCGTATCTACGATTACTCATTTACGCTAGAAAAAGGCATTGTAGTCTTTGATGTGAATGCACAAGCAACTTACCAGTTTGACAGAATGAACGGCTGGCTGCTGGAAGTTATTTCTTTTGACCCAGCAGTAATATCCGTTGACTTGGCAGGAACAAGGTGGATAGGAACACACGAAAGCCGAACCATTTCGGGTGCGAGTACCCGACAACTCACTTTGGAAATTGAAGCAATGCCAAACCAAGGCGCTATAAGCGCAACGCTTAATTCCTCACCGCCTGCATATAGCCAACGCTCAACCGGATTCGTTGACTTTAACACATTGGGCGTTCAACTTCTGTTTGACGGATACATAGTATCGCCGGGAAGTCTACTCAATCTCAATCAGATTAACCTATATGGGTACATTGATGTAAATAACTCGACTTTCGCAAGCTTGCCCGGTATTCAAAGAGGCAATCACAACCGCTTTGAAGTAGCGTTGGAATTGCAGTAGTAACCATTTGGAATACTTGTGCGCAAATGGGATTGATGGTACAATTTCATAAATGGGGGTTTAATATGAAACGAAGAAAATTTATAACATCAATGGTGGTTGCTCTGGCTATTATATTATCTGCTTGCGGTGTAACAACCCCAAACTCATCGCCAAATGGACAAGCAGCACAAAGTACCCTTGTCGATAGCGTTGACGACCCCTCACCGCCGGAGTTGCCCGAACCTGTTAGTGAGCCAGAGCCAGCACACGCTTTCAACAACGTGACAACCATTTCAGTAAGTCCGGCTCATGTGGTCGGCTTACACCGAGATGGTAGAGTAATAGCGCTTGGAAATAATGATTCTGGCCAACTTGAAACTTTCGACTGGCAGGATGTTGTTTCGGTAGCGGCGGGTGGCGTTTGGTTTAGCGATGAAACCGGAATAATCGGGCACACCATTGGGTTAAGGCAAGATGGCACAGTTGTGGCGGTAGGCGATAATCAATTTGGACAGTTGGATGTAGGCGATTGGCAGGACATAGTCGCGATAACGACAGATGCCGCCCGCACCATAGGGGTGCGCTCAGACGGTACAGTTGTAATAGCAGGAATACTAGGGGGTGATATTTCTGGCTGGCGGGATATTACCGCAGTGTCAACCAGTAACACCCATACAATCGGCTTACGTGCCGATGGCACTGTTTTAGCCGTTAATGAGCCATTCGGCGAGGATGAATTGCGAAATAGGGGGCAACTGGATGTAACTGACTGGCAGGACATTGTAGCAATATCTGCCGGGAGTTCCCTCACGGTAGGGGTACGGTCAGATGGCACGGTTGTTGCGGCGGGCAATAACGATTCCGGCCAGCTTAATGTTTCTGATTGGCAGGATATTATAGCGGTTTCGACAGGTATATTTTATACCATTGGACTTCGCTTGGACGGTACAGTTCTCGTAACAGGCTTCGACCATCGTTTTGGCGAATCTCCACATGATTTTACAGGATTTAATGATATCGTGGCAATATCATCAGCAGAAACATTCAGCGGCACTTTGACCGCAATCGGTCTGCGTTCGGATGGCACGGTAGTTCTACCAAGCGATAGGCATAATAGTTACAATCCTATTCACGAAGCAGCTGGCTGGCGGGGTATTAAAGCACCATAGCAAAATCCACAATAATACGCAAGCACTCGATTAACAATAATCGGGTGCTTTATTGTTTGCATTGTTCACACCGTCAGCATTTATCATGTCGACCTTTTGCGTGTAAATGGGTAAAGGCAAAATAGAAATTTTTCTATTGGCTGCGGCCACAAAAATTTTCGATTTTCCCCGCTTCGCGCCCATTGACACGCAAAAGGCCGCCATGATGTGTTGCAGCCATATTAAGCGCAAAGCGCAAGCTGCTTCGCCCTCAATCAGATTATGGGGAGCGGGGAGTTAAGAAAGGGGCTACACATCATGTATCAATATTTCACACCGAAGCCGACCACGCTAGAAGAACTCAAAGCCCAATATCGCAAGCTGGCAATGCAGCATCATCCAGACCGTGGCGGCGATATTGAAGCTATGAAAGCCATCAACAATGAGTATGACCAGCTTTTTCCATTGCTCAAAGATATTCACCAGACCAAAGGCGGCGAGACATATACCGCCCGACAATCTACCACTGAAACCGCCGAGCATTTCAAAGCCTTGATTGCTGAACTAATGCGGATGGATGATATTACGATTGAAGTCATCGGCTGCTTTGTTTGGGTTACTGGTGATACAAAGCCACACAGGGAGCAGTTAAAGGCTCTGAAATTCCAGTGGCATAGCAAGAAAATAGCGTGGTACTTAGCGCCGGAAGATTACCGCAAAAGAAGCCGGAAAGATTATGCGCTGGATGAAATCCGGGATATGTACGGCACTAGCGGCCAAGTCAACAGCCGGGGCATCGTAAAGATTGCACAAGCGACAACAGCATAAAAAGAGAAACGGCTACACCTCATTTATGAAGTGTAGCCGTTTTCTCTACAAGGTTAGTCCGCTTGCTTTTTCAAAAAATCGTGTAAATTTCGTGTATGACTACTCTTTACACTCAAAAAATCGCTTTACTATGCGATTTTTTAGATTTTGGCGGAGAAGGAGGGACTCGAACCCTATTTAGTCCAATAATCCGCATAGAATCGTGTGTAATGCTATGCAACTGTATAACGTATCTATCAGCTTTTTTGACAATCGAGTAGAATTGAATACAATGGAAATAAGTTCTCTAAGGGGTCAACTTAGGGGTCAAAAACTTTGACCCCTTACAACTGCTTACCAAACATGCGTCACATCATATTTGTGGATATTTTCGTCTGCCGTCAAGATGGCTAGTCCGTCCGCTTTAGCAGTTGCCACGAGTATACGGTCGAATGGGTCTCGGTGGATAGGTGGGAGAGCTTCGACGATTTCTATGTGAGAGCTGGTTATTTCTAACAGTTCTACTCCATTAAGCCGCATCTCCTCAAGAAACGCTACCGAGCCACCTGCAAAATTCAACTTGCCGATGCTCACTTTTATTGCAATTTCCCAAGCAGAAGCAATGCTTACGTACAAAGAGACAGATGCATCTTCCAACAATGCGCTGGCCGCATCTGACAACTTTGTGCGATTGCCCTCAAGAGCCCATATTGCTGCGTGAGTATCCAGCAGATATTTCATCACATATACTCCTTGAAATCATCAAGCGGCGCATCAAAGTCATCGGCCATCCACACTTTGCCCTTCATGCTCCCGAATCTAAAAGGCGGCCTGACTGCTGTTTCGGTGGTCTTCGATGGTGCAGTAGTGAGGCTAAATGGTATGCCGTTATGGTTGATGACACCCTTAATAAACATACTCATTGCATTAGCCGGTGTTGTCCCGATGCTTTCACATATTTTATCAAACTGCTTCATGGTTGCCTCATCTATGTGAGTAGAAACCCGTATCGACATGAAAACCCCCACTCTCATTGGAATTTATTAATACTATAGCTTACGTTAATTATAGCACAGCGGTCACGCGCAATCAAGAGCTGATGTGCACGCCTGGCCAGTGTGTAGCTTGAAAACCTCGTGGTCGATGCATAGGATAAAGGGGTTGTATGTCAACCCCATAATTTTGTAGATACACAAAAAAGTTTACGCCACCGACATTTTGCAGTCGGTGGCGCTATCATATCCTAATTTACATTGTCAAATTGTTTCGTTAGCGCCTCACGAGCGACCCATCTGAAATGATAATCGCGCCGCCCACGCTCGTATCAAAATGCACATAACCGTTGGCATCCAGCCAGTGGTTGGGTGTGGGGATTGCGCGGAATGTATTCGCCTGCCGGTCGAATGTGTAGAAGTGCAGATTATCGATATTCAGCCCTTGCGCCAGCCGTGCCGCAATTCGTACATCCTGCCCGAAGCTGCCTTGCTGCCCGAGCGCAACCGCCATCACATCGTTGCTGAAAAACCTGGTGAAGTGATTGCGTGTCCAGTTGGCGCGGGTGTCGCTCGTGCTTGCCGAAAGGTTCAGCCCCTGCGTTGCCTGCGCCGGGTTGAGCGTAATGCGCACATCCACCGCTGTGTTGTTGGCGTTCATGCTATCGGCTTGCAGGCGCAAGGTCATGCCTGCGTTGGTGGTGTAGTTCGCTCCCCAATTTAGCAGCGTTTGGCTGATTTCGCCGGGGTTGCGCAGGTTGACGGTTGCGATTGTAATGCCCGCCTCGCGCGCTGCCGAGATTGCCGCTCTGACTGCTGATTCAAGCGTTGCCTGTGTTA
>Ga0136643_10000712_pt1 | contig 37713 bp, 30 predicted proteins | sample TergutLab28metaG_FD_96883 | JGI IMG/M metagenome (GOLD analysis project Ga0136643, IMG submission 96883) | Labiotermes labralis P1 segment gut microbial communities from Petit-Saut dam, French Guiana - Lab288 P1 (version 3) (version 3) | ecosystem: Host-associated > Arthropoda: Insects >...
GTTCTCGTTGTCAGATGGACATATAATCAAATTCTGGACGAGACAAAATTATTTTGTTACATTTAACTGTAAATATGTTATAATATATGCCATTATTATTATCTACCCCCTTCTTGTGAAACAAGCTTTGTTACTTAAACATTGATTTTGTCTAGTTTAATTGTAGCACACAAACTCAAAATTTCGTCCCGTTTGTAATTGTTAACTTATAAACAATGTTACATTCATAACCTGTGGGTACGTTTAAGATCCACCTCCGTATCAAACTCTACACTCCTGGCTGCAGTGGTTCCATAATTATCGCCATAAAACGAAAATACAGACTCTACCACATGTAGAACATTGGAGAGCAGTATTATATGCAGATTCCAGCACAAATGAAGACCTGTGGAACTTAGTAGAATTGCTGTGCGGTAGAAGCCCGTGTAGATGGCAGCACTGCACGTGCTGCAAATTGTGTGACTGAATTTACACTTTCTAGGAGTAAAATGGAAACTGAACTGGCTCAGGATAAGGCCAAGTGGTATGACTTCCTGAACAGGGTAATGAAATATGCGTTTCGTACACACAGGAAATTTCTTGATCAACGGAGTAACAGAAAATTGCTGAAGCAATTCTTCGTTATGGAGACAGTAAAAAGTTGCACGTACTGAGCAATCATTTGATGACGGCAAGTTACAGAGGTGATATTTTCAACCCCACAAGGTGCTGTTATCAGGGGCCGAGATATCTCAGTTGCTGCAGCGAATACAATAGGGCCTGAGCGACCGAGGAACCGGAGTTCGAGTACCAGTAGGGCAAGAGATTTCTTCCTAACCGACATTTTTAATTGACAAAACACAAAGCGCCCTAGTGAGTTCATGTGAAAACAGAACACAGTGCCAAGATCTGTCAGATAAAAATTAGGATTTGGAAAACACAAACAAAGAATGAAAATTTAATACATTTTTGACATGCACATCACTTAGCTTGCTTGAATCAAATCTACGTTTCTCTGCTTCTCAGAAAATATTGGACTGCTGAGGTATGAACTGGAAAAAACGACTGCAGGGCTTTTAAACTGTCTGAAATGAAATTTGCCACGTTCACTGCGACAAATGTTTCACACAAATAAAACGGATTTAGACAAACGAAGGGAACTTATTTAAAGATTTGCAGTATGACTGAGTTGTAAAAGAAAATAATTTTTTTTGTGGGTAAAGTGCCAAGATCTTCCACCAACTTACAAAAACATCGATTTACAAAACTCATCCAATTTGAAGAATAAAAAACCAACTAGATGTCACTTGTTATATTTACTTTACTTCTTAGATACTCAACATGTTTCGGGCATTAATATGTCCATCTTCAGGAGTTGGCGACTATGTTGTTGAACTACCACATTGTCTATATTGTTCTTGGATTTCTGTGTGTTGGAGTTAGGGCTGCCGGCAGCCCGGATACCACCCTAGCCGAACCGAACCCTAACTCCAACACACAGAAATCCAAGAACAATATAGACAATGTGGTAGTTCAACAGCATAGTCGCCAACTCCTGAAGATGGACATATTAATGCCCGAAACATGTTGAGTATCTAAGAAGTAAAGTAAATATAACAAGTGACATCCAGTTTGTTTTTTATTCTTCAACCATCACAATGATGCACGGTTCAATAAACATCAGATTCATCCAATTTACTCACCAAATACTGGCGAAGTTTGGTAGCATATATTTGTGCGAGCAATTGAGTTCACTAATCGGACGAAAGAAGTGCCCCGAAGGTTACTATTAACAGACATACGTTTGTTATCAAAAATGACGGTGGCATCAACGCAAAATTTTAATCACTACATTAGTAAGCTAAGCGCAAATGAGAAACATCAAGAGTTTCAAACAATCTTCTGATTAGAAATGAGATAGTAGCATGCGACAGGATAATCCGCGTTCAGTTTCTAGATATAGATTTGGATCAACCAAGAGATTACTGTATTTACAGTATCGTGGCACTTCTACCTCTTTATTTTTAAAATTCTGCGACCCAAACGCAAATTTCTTAGCTCAGTGCCGCCCGCCCACAAGCATCGTGTTCCAAGTTGTAGAGGATTAAATTTCTCCTAACTCAAACATAAGCCTCTACCCAGCAGTAATAATATTTTAATCACGTGACAGGTTAACCGGGGTCGGAGCGAGCACCCACAATTTTAGGGGCGGCACTTTTCACGCCTTGATGTCGTGTTTATTAATTAGGGACGACATTAACGTATAATACAACGGTACAAATAGATGTGTTGAGAATTACGATACCAATGATGATTTTCGTTATCAGCGCTTGGAAATTTCGCGCGATTACTGTATCTGTTGAGAAAGTTTGAAAACGTTAGAATAACATTAACTGAAGCGCGGGGTGGGGGTGGGGGTGGAATTTGTCGTCGTTCCGGGGTAGCTTTTAGACTTTGGCCAGCCCTGCGCGCCACACTTTGTAGATACGTGTCACATCCCACACCTACATGGCGGTCATTGGAACTTCTGGGATAAAGCCAAAACTGCATTCAAGAAGGGATCCTTAAGTTTTGTGTATCTGAAAAATGTACGTACATCTTGCTGTTCTAATTCAATAACAGATAACCAGTGCTATAAGAGTGCAGCAATTGATCAATACATGAGTCAATAACATGGGACAAATTGCTGTATACCCATAATAAAGGTAAAGCAGTCCCGTTACAGGCCTGAAGTGGCCCAGAGGTTTCCAGGAAGTTGAGGTTCCCAGATTTCATGACAACGGCACAGGATGGTGGTAAGATTGTCAGCCTTATGCAACGGCCGCCTTTACCCCCAGGAAATGCTCCTGGCACTCATTTCTGTTAGAGGCTGAGTTGACCCCAGGGCCATGGTGCAATCGGAAGTATTTTATGTCAATGAAAAATTCCAATGACACCAGCTGGGATCGAACCAGCGACCTTTCGATTTGTAGCATAGCACCTTAACAACTGTGCCACCGCGGTCCCCTATACCTACAATAATGATCATAATTATAATTAACAATGACCAATGACAGGCATCAAACAGTGACCCAGTTTCAAATTCACTATTCCACACTTCATAAACCACAAACATTGACTACGATGACAACAAAAATGTAATGACTGACAATTTTCCATGGCTAGCAGAGTTTCCATTCAATTACTTTTTTTATTTAGTGGGCCACAGCCTCCTCACTGTTGAGGTTTCAAGATCACATTCCAACATACAACTCTAGAACTCCTCTAGGTGAGTGATCTACCCATCACAGAGACCTCTACCTGACAACACACAACACTCGCAAGAGTCACACAGCCATGCCTCCGGCAGGATTCGAACCCACAACCCCAGCAAGTGAGTGACCAGACACCCACGCCATAGACCGTGCGACTGCTGGGATCACCTCCTTTCCATCATTATCATCACCATAATCAATCTCACTGACATTCTTTTACAGCAGTACCTTGGTTCATGAGCTTAACTTTATCCTCGAAAACAGCTCGTAAGGCAAAAACTCATAAAACGTAAATTAATGTGCCATTGCTTCCCATGTTTTAAATTTGGAACTGATTCCAGAGGCCAAACATTGCTCACTAAACACATGAAGTTTACCTGAATACAAAACTGAATGGTACCTAAGTATGAAGTGATAACACCAATAGCCAGTCATTGTTTCAGTGACATTCTTAGTTTTTTTTTTTTTTTGTAGAGCACATCCCATTGTGTTTTTTAACTAAAGACAGCAAAACAGTTTCTGGTTCCAGGCAAACACAACAATACATTTTATTTTTACTCTGACAACACGGTGCGGTCAATTGATCATCATCAGGCCATCTTTACAAATCTTAGAAATAAGGTGCATGCAGTGCAAATAGCATTTATGTAATATGGGATCCTGTAAGATTTACAAATGTATTAAAATATATTTAAAAAATGTAAAAAACGAATTTTTTTAATAGCCTGTAATATATCAAAGTTTTCTGTAATACTAAGCAACTTTTGGAAGCTGAAATGAGACTAATATAACTTATACATTTGAAAGCTTTTCCTGGCTTTAATCTGTGCAATAACTTGTGACTCAACAATATTTTAATAACAAAATATTATCCAATTTAAACAGAAAAGCTTTTAAGTGTATAATATACAGGGTTATTTGAAATGATTGTCGGGGTTTTAACAACTGCCACCTCGTTCTCCAGATGCAACCCCATGTGATTTCTTCTATGGGGTTATGTCAAGGATCAGGTTTATGTTCCTCCTCTTCCCACAAGTATCCCGGAACTGAAGGTACGAATCAGAACTGCCATTGAGACCATCACCACTGACATGCAACAAACAGTTTGGAATGAACTCGATTATCATGTTGATGTTTGTAGAATCACAAAGGGTGCACATATAGAGCACCTGTAAGGTATGTAACAAAAACCTGAAGTGTTGTTCTATTCAATAGAAAAATACATATACTCCTATCTCAAGTGTATTTTGTATGACAAGTTGTTAAAACCCCGACAATCATTTCAAATACCCTTGTATATTAATTTCATATCAGCTCCCTACAATTGCTTAGTATTACAAAAAACTTTGATATATCACAGGCTATAAAAAACCATTCATTGTACACTATTTTTAATATACTGTGATACATTTGTAAGTCTTATGTGATCCCAGCTTACATAAATGCTATTTGCACTGTATGCACCTTATTTCTAAGTTTTGTAAAGATGGCCTGATGATGGTCAATTGACTGCACCATGTCGTCAAAAGTAGATAAAATATATTGTTGTGTTTGACTTTAACCAGAAAATATTTTGTTGTCTTTTAGATTTTCTTAGTCTTTAACGTAATAAACGGTAATCACATCAAAAGAGTTGTATAGAAATGCATGTATGTTAGATATAATCTTTATTACAAACATGAATGTAACTCAAGCAAATGTTTATTACATATTAATACTGTAAATTATTCAATGTTAGATGGAGTGAGGGAGGATTAAGGCAGTATTACAAGGCAGAAGAAACAGCATGAATATTAGATTCAGTGTCCTCAGCATTCTTGGCATGTCCTGCAGCATCATCCAAAACAAATGGTTTGCCAGAGGAAGGATCTAGTACAAAGGAAAACTCATAAACTAACTGCTTGCATACCAAGGGTTTCCTGTAGGTCCATGACAGAGGCAAAGCCAAGGCACCTGGCAACTCCCCAGAAAGCATCCCTGTGTATGTCTTGATGCTAGCCAGCAAGATAGCCCACCCCTCTATAGCCACTTCATGCACATATGGTGACTGGTGCATAATGAAACCACAGAATTACACATAAGGCTAGTGACAGCACAAGTATTTGTTTCCAGCAGGAGACAGTTAACATGCCCTGGACTCAGTGAGCACTCCATATGGCAATATACTTGCAGCATACAGTGGTAACAGTTTTCATCTTAACAGATATGCATAACTGGCCCCAGTACTGATAAAAAAAATTCAAGAGAAAACATTAGTTGATTATTTAACGTGTTGTGTTTTCTTGTTCTGGAATGTTCCATATTGTAGTTTCGTTAGGCATTTGTGTTCCATGTGTGTGTTTTTGGTGCCTTTTGTAGTCTTAAGCCAGCACATAAGACAGGAGAGCTTTGATGAAGCAGTGAGACATTAAAGACACATTAAAAATGTTTGTGACAAGTGAAGGACAAGTTAAGCTAAAGAAATGTGACAATGTGACAAGAAGCGAGATCTCTGAAAGTCTTTGTACATATGATGTTATGTTTCTGAGTTTGTCATTCTTTAACCAATGGCAGAAATGAATATAAGAGATAAGAAAAGGAGAGGAGATACAAAGAAGACATCAAAGAAGTAATAGAGCACAACAGAAAAATGTGGTGACAAGAAAAACTACACAGTGTGGTACCCAAATAAAAAAAAGAACCAAAGAAATGACAGAATAACAAGGTTAACAAAAATAAACACCTGAATAACAGCACAAAGTATGAGGTTTACTTAAATAACAATGTGGAACATAAACAGGCTGGAGAAAGTAATTACATGTTGTCACGTTGAACTCATAATTTCTAGAAACTCCAACCAGATGTGGACACTCAGGGACATCCAAGTGGTAAATTTGCCAACTGAAGTGCCATATAATGACACAAAATTCTGGAGCACAATCTGCTGCTGTCCCAGTGGAATACAATGCACAAGTACTTCAACAAATATATTACAAATTATTCTGGAATATAAGATGAAGAGCGTAGCACTCTTGTCTACTTGTAGACACTGACTAAAAATATGAGTTTCATATGCGACACGTTCCTGAATCCTCAACATCAAAGATAGTTGCTCCTTTTGAATTAAAAGTTCTGCACTTTACAATGATGCTTCTGGAACCAATCTATCACATATACTGCATACAGTTCTACAAAACCACAAGAACACTACAGGTGGAACAAGAGAGGTATTCATCTGGAGTGTCAGGTAGAGATGGATTTACTTTAGGGAGAATGATCTTTTGAAATCAGACAGCACGGCTGCATTATATAAAAACTTCTAATTATTTGTACAGTACTTCTTCATATACATTCAGCTCTTAGCATAACTCACAATTTACACTTACATACAGACAGCTCTCCTTTATGTGGTTTCATATATTCTGGGCAATAAATAACTTGCACATCCTGTAATGAAATGTTACAGTTTGAAAAAAAAAAATCTAATTTTCCTTAAGAAATCTACCGTATTTTGTAACAGAAGTTTCAAAGTTAAGTAAATGTAAGAGTCAAGTTACCACATAAGACCAAATATAAGGCAGATTGATATTTAAGGCAACTCCCTTGTTCTTTTGGGGGTATTCAGAGAAAAGAAGTAAGAAAATTTAGAAAATAGAACAGAAATATTAATAAATTCTCAGACAGGCAGATACAAAATGAAAATATATGAATGTAACTGTGTAGAAATAATAGCACCATAGCATGCCTTATTAGTCACTATTTGCTAGGAAATGACATGTCCCTGACATGTTACTGGGAAATGATGTATGACCTCGCTTGTATGGTACCCCTACTTTTCTGTGCAACTATTTTCAAAACCAAACCTTGCCTTATATTCAGACTTACATGGTATTTCAGTACAAGCAATATATTTACAGTTTACAGCTTATGAGGATGAAAAAAGATGCTTCAAAATACTAGAAGTATTTCATTTACAAACTGTTATTGTTTATGAAGTTAATGTTTTCATATCAAAATACTTGGCTACTACAAACAACATTGTTTTGGGGAATGCATGGTCATATTTTGTAGTTTTGGGATATCTTCTTGGAGCTTGAAGCCCTTCTCTACAGGGCAGAACTTTGGAGGCAGTAAGTGCCTCTGAACTATCAAAATAATAGACTGCTGTAGTCAATTATTTTTTCAGATACACTATTATCTACAGTCTATGCCATGTTGAACTTGTTAAACACTATTTACACTGTAAAACTACTTGGTATATTGAGTATCGAAAACAGACTCAAAATCAGCACAGCTCTAGTAGCTGGTATGTCTCACTTTTATAACACACTTATCTTAAGCTATTGGCATAAATAAACCACATTTTAGTAAAATCAAATAAACAACAATCAAGAGTAAAGGCAGCAAGCATGGGAAACTGTAAGTTACAGAACATATCCATTTACTGTATATGTGGCTTGAATGAAGACTTCAACAAAGCATACGATTAATTTAACAGGGAGGTCTTGTATAATATTCTGATGCAGAGTGTGGATAACAAACCAACTTGATGTCACTTTTGTTTTATCCTTTATTTCTCCTTTACAAGTTGCTCAACATGTTTTGGGCAACCATGTTAGGAGGTAGTGTGTCCATTGAGGAGTTCGTAGCACGAACTCCTCAATGGACACACTACTTGCTAACCGGTTCTGACAGCCTTCCTGCAGCCATTGCACAATAACAACACGTGGCGATAACACTACGCAGTTGTCAGCTCCTGAAGATGGGCACATGGTTGCCCAAAACATGTTGAGCAACTTGTAAAGGAGAAATAAAGGATAAAATAAAAGTGACATCTAGTTGGTTTGTTATCCACACTGAATTACGATGCACGGTCAACCACACATCAGATTCTGATGGGGTTTGGTATCCCCATGATACTGGTAAGGCTAATGTGTCCGAATAAAACCTATGGCAGGGTCTGTATAGGCAAATATTTGTCTGACATGTTTCCTATTAAGAATGGTTTGAAACAAGGATATGCTTTACCGCCATTGTTTTTCAACTTTGCTTTAGTGTATGCTATTAGAAGGGTTCAGGTAAACCATGATGGTGTGATATTAAATGGCAGGCATCAGCTTTTGCTTTATGCTAATGATGTTAATGTATTGGGCGGAAGTGTATGTACTAGAAAGAAAAACAAAGAAGCCTTAGGAGTTGCTAGTAAGGAGATTGGACTAGAAATAAATGCTGGTACAACTAAGTACATGGTCATGTCTCGAGATCAGACTGCAGGACGAAGTCATAATATAAAGCCTGATAATAGTTCAAGTATTTGGGAACAATCGTAATGAATTAAAATTCTATTCAGGGAGAAATTGAGAGCACACTGGAGTCAGGGAGTGCTTGCTATTATTCAGTGCCAAATATTTTGTATGGGTGTGAAACTTGGTAGCTCAAATTGAAGGAAAAATGTAGGCTTAGGGTGTTGCAGAATAGGGTGTTGAGGAGAACATTTGGGCCTAAGAGGGACAAGGTAAGAGGGAAGTGGAGAAAACCACAAAATGAAGAGCTTAATGATCTGTACTCCTCATCAAATATTACCTGGCTGATAAAATTGAAAAGAATGAAATGGGCAGGGCATGTAGCACTATGGGGGAGAGGAGAGGTGCATACAGGGTTTTGGTGGGAAAACTTGAGGGAACAAGACCCCTTGGAAGATCCAGGCATATATGGGAGAATAATGTTAAGACAGATCTTCAGGGAGTGGGATGGGGGGGCATGGACCAGATTGATCTGGCTCAGGATAGGGGCAGGTGGTGGGCACTTGTAAACATAGTAATGAACCTTCAGGTTCCATAAAATATGGGGAATTTCTTGACTAGCTGAGAACCAGTTAGCTTATCAAGGACTATGCTCCATGGAGTGAGTGAGTGAGTGAGTGAGTGAGTAAGTAAGTAAGTAAATAATTAAGTAAGTAAAGTAAGTAGTAAGTAAATAACTAAGTAAGTAGTTAAGAAAAGTAAGTAAGTAAATAAATAAGTAATAAGTAAGTGGCTTGAATGAAGACACTGTTAAAATGTATTGTTGTCTGGCCAGCAGAACAACAAGCACCAGGATTAATGTACGCCACAGATAGATTATTGGCAGAGACCTTATTTATTCAACAAGAAAACCACACTAATGTAAAAGCAGCAGCAATCTGTACCACCTGGGCTACTGTGTGGGTGGAACAAGTCCCAGCCAGAAATCAAACCACATATACAAGCTTTGAAAAATTAAATGCAAATTGCATTAAGACAGATAAATGAAATGTGGCAAAATTTATACCTGTATATGAGTATTTTAATGAAGGAATTATTTTTAATTGTACTGTTAAATATGGTAGGTAACTACAGTCTTAAAGATGTGAGTGTTGGAATAATATAAGTTAATGATGTTACCATCTTTCTTGCAGTTGTGTAGAGTTTCAGACAAGTGCCAACAGGCTAGAGTACAAGTCCAGGGCCTGTTCAGCAGTGCAAAGCAACTAACTGACAAGAAAGTAATTCACATATCAACAGTGCCCAGTACATCTTACTTTGCCTTGTATGTACACTAAGACTTCACTGCATGTCACAGACAAACATCTTTAATCAAAGAGGCAAATGACTTCATGTACTGTATCTCTTCAGTATCAAATAATTTAAGTGAGTACTGACACAAATTTTGCACAGATCTCTTCAACAACAGGGACCCCAACATCTTGAAACAATGAAGGCCAAAGCTCTGCTGCACACCACAGATTCAGAACTCACCAACTCAAATTAAATTATTGACTATACTTATATTTTCACTGCACATAGACATGGTGTTCAGACTCTGCACTCTTTATAGGAGATCATACCAGGCCTCACTGGCTGCAAAACATTTCTATTAATTAGTTTATTTCAATAGAAGCATGTACAAAATACTGATCAGAGATCCAAAATGACATGTTTTGTTTAACTGTAATATGTCTTACTAAATTCAATTGGCATAAAGATAAAAACATGTATAATGTTCATTTTGACTCATAATTTGGTTCAGAACATGGTATCAAACTGTGAAAGAAAAGAGCATAGCAGCCCAGTGCTACATTTTCACATCTGTTGTCAGAAGTCTCCTCCAGATGGTTTAATGAAGATTCAAGTCTTCTGCAACTGTGCACCTCCAAAACATTGGTTAACTATTTACCAGCCAACATCCTATGTGCATCAGGTCCCTAAGGGCTCAAACCTGTTATGTATTCTATTCCAGTCAATGCTGTGTAACGTCCTAGGAGACCTGAACCTTCATCAACACCACTGTGAGAACTTCAAATTTTGCAACTGGTAAGGCTAGATGTAACTTAATAGCACTTTATCCTACACCCCAGATTACATTTTTAACCACCACCCCTCCCCCCCTCCAAAAAAAGCTGGTTTATATATGTCAAGGAAAAGTTAAAATTTTTACATACTTGTATTTAATTAAAACACAGGCACTAAAAATTCAGCATCCAGACATCAGTATTTTATAATGAGATGGCAATTTACAGAAGTAAGGCATTTTTCCACACACTTCACTGCCAGTTACCCCCAGTTTGCTTTTTAATTCACCATTAAAACTTATCTAAGTTATTGGCAACCAGATTCATGTATATTGTATGGCAATGTGAAGTAGATGTTGAATGTATTAAATCCTATGAGACAAGAGGTGTGGTGACAAGAGGTGTGCTGACAAGAGGTGTGCTGACAAGACAACAGTCAACACCAGGAAGGCAGTAAAAACCATAACTGAGTTAAGCAAAAGAAAAGTTCAACCAACTAAGTGGAAATTTTGGGTATGCCAGTAACAAATAATACAGTCCATACCTGGTAGTACATGTCAATTACACCTGACATTTCATTTTCATTTCCATTTTACTTGCATACATGTCAGGGGGGTAAGCTTTCTGTGTCACTAAACTAGGTTCAGGCAGCTGTTCACTGTTGTTACTGCAGTTATTTGTCTTTATATCCTATTATTTCCAAGAAACTGGCAAGTTGGGACAGATATGATGTAAATTTCAAATAGCACTCCACTTGTAACACCAGGTCACTTAAATGCCCCATTAAGGGGTGGAGAGGTGAAAGTGGAGTAGACGAAGTAGAATTACTGTACAGTCTGGTAAGATAAGAAGACAAACTGAAGAACGATCAAAAATAAAATAACTATTACCGATGAAACAAATGAAAAACAAAACATGAAGAAATAGGAACAGTTACAGAATGCTGTGTTTTTATTTGATTACTTGCTACACACAATTGACTTTAATGAATTGCATATCTAAAAATGATATAAGGCTTTCAGAGATACTATGTTCCTGTAAGAATCATGAGGCACAAAAGAGCCTTAATAACATCAAGGGCCCTTACAAATTTTAGATGAAAATGTTTTACATGTTCCTCTGGAATGTACACTAACATAACAAACTTCTGTTCCCACTGAACAGCAGTGTCAATACACTGTGCAAAACTGACTTCACTTCTAGTTATTGTCCATTACAGATTCACAATATGAGCAGAAAATTCAGAACAGTTTCAATTGAAGAGAATATTACATGTTATGGTAGTTATTTATATCTTCTAAAATGGTTGTTATAGTCTCATCATAGTTCCTACGGTCTCTTCTACAGAAGATGAAGAAATCCTTTATGAGGTGTGAGCAACTGTATTGTGGATTGCACACAACCATGAGAATAATAGCTATCAGATATGACTTACTGAACAAAGTTACAAGAGCACTGTCTAACTGCAATTTTCCTCAGAAATGTGAAACAAAATTCATCCACATGATGCTAGGTACAAGCACGCAACACAAATCACCACAGCCATTGGTAAGATCAAGTTCAACAGGCTGCAAGTACAGGCCCCCTTTATATTCTGGTGTGTGAACAGATGAAAAACAGGGGTAAAAACGTGCCCCTAATATCAAGAAATTCTATACCTAGTTCCTACATCTGTATGTACTTACACTGTATACTAAGCTTACGTGAGTGTTATATCATTCCAAAGCCTTCTGTGCCTTCACTGATTGCAAGTAGTAATGCTCGTTCGAATTGTTCGTAGCTTTCATAGTCTGGCAGACACAGCTGGTTGAAACTGCAACATTAAGACAATAGATCATATAATCACATAACATAAACCAACAAAATTCCCTTTGTTGAAGTAATATTTTAATTTTTATAATGCCTTCTACATGTTTCAAACCCAAGGGTTCACCTTCGGGAAGACGGCTGTGCATATAGGTATGGTATAATTTGTTTGCATGCCAACGGTATAAGCAGTCTTTCAGGTGGAAGAGCAGATCTTCTGTACAGCATGTTTCTTTGGACATTCATACTTACTGAGGAGTAAAATACACTACCAGAATCAATACAAAATGTGCTTTCTAATCATACCACAGATTAACTGCTTTCAACCATTTAGGATAGTTATCATACTACAATTTTACATCAAGCAGGTTGGTCAAGACTTGTATAAAGAAGCCGACTGGTTTGACTCTTGACTGCAACACTGATGACCCTGACAGCAGTTGCTTGTGGTTTTTCTTAATTCCTCCAGGCAAATATTAGGACAGTACCTTGATTAGGTCAGACATCTTCCTTCCACATCTTTCCCAGTTAATTCTAACATTATCCTGTCACAGATGCTATGTAGTCTGGGACACTGACATCATCACATAATAAACTACAGAAAACCATAGCTTTACATTTATGAATACATAATTATACAAGTGCCTTATGTTTTGACATTCAGTGTCATTAATGTAATCACCCTGTGTCTTTTGTTCAAAGCTCAGTCCTGGTAACCCCAATCAAATAAAGAGGAAGACACTTGTTGAGAAAGGATTAGTTAGGTTTCATAGCAGACAGGGGTTAGAAACAAGACTTGCTGTGCTAGTTGGCTCCACAAATAAATGAAACTATAGCAGACTCTTTGGCCCCTTACGTACAGGAAGAAATCTATCTACAGCATGAGGAACATAATGCAACCCATTCCTCATTACAATACTGTGAAATCTTCTGATATGCAAACTGACATGTTGATAGTATGCTGGCTAATAAAACTGTGACTTGAACCTAATTATTTCAATATAATATCTACACTCAAAGACCACAAATCACACTGACATGTTGATAGTATGTTGGCTAATAAAACTGTGACTTGAACCTAATTATTTCAATATAATATCTACACTCAAAGACCACAAATCACACTGACATGTTGATAGTATGCTGGCTAATAAAACTGTGACTTGAACCTAATTATTTCAATATAATATCTACACTCAAAGACCACAAATCACAACAGCAGGCAACACTATGTAACTATATATGGCATTTGTATCTACATTCACTAAATACCCAATACCCAGTATCAGTTCTCTGTTATAGCAAATTACTACCCATGTTTCTGACATGTCATTACATTAACATACACACGCACAAAACCCTGCACCCACAGAAGATGGTGAATGCTTATGTTTTTTTTAATACAGGACTCCTGAATCACACTCGTGTGATCCATTGACAGTTCACCAGCAACTTACCACAAAAACCTCAGTATGTGTGTTAGACTTCACATGTTGACTTATTTCTTAGCCGATACTTGTACATGCTTCCTGTCTCCATGTGCTGCCCATATAAGGCACTTGTAGGCATACTTTCATCTGAATATATTTCAGTGCTGACAATCTCAAATACTGTGTTGTATGTATTAACATATAATTCATCCATATACTTGACTTGTCTGCTTGTATATGTAAAAACCTCCTTAGTGTATGCAGATATTTCCCTGTATTTGCCATTTAAAATATGTCTAGTCTTTAAAAACTCTGTGAATTATTAATAATCCTGAATATGTTCTAATAGCTTGGATAGGTTTCTCAAAACTTTTACTGAAATGATGACTTGCTTGTCCTACACTGCCTTCATAATGACACACAAATGAAAACACTTGCGAAATTTACCAAGTGTGTGCGGTAGGCAGGTTGCCAAACGTGGGGGCAGCTGTGATTTGAAAGCGAGGACTCAGCTCTGCAAAACCACCCGGCGGTAACTGGGAGCAGCCTGTTGTAAACTGCAGCAGACGAGCCATCTCTTCCTGTGTGAAGTTGGCCACTGCCGTCCAGAACCAGTCCAGGATACGCCGAAATTCTGAGGATCCTCCGTTAACCACATGATTGGCGCGGAAGTCAGCAATGCTATACTCACCTGTTCCACACAGCAACAGCTGTAAAAAGCAGAAGAAGAAACTGCACCATGATTCTTAAACAATTAGCTAGTGACCAGCAACAGATTTAATTAAACACATAGTAATCATCATTTACTTTTATGTTCATACCGTGCATATTGAATAATAAATGTTTATTATATACCAACATATGCACAAATAAGTGGTGTAAACTTATATTAAAATTACTCCGACATGTTTTGGTGTTAATACACCATCTTTAGGGAGTTTACAAGTCGTATTAGCTGAAGTTATGAATTATTAACTGATAAAATACAATGTAGTAATGTGTTGTTATGATAAAATCTTGGTAAATGTGGCTGCATATGTAATTCCTGGTTAGGTGTGTGTGTGGTGCAGATTAAACAGGTTCCTGTTAACTCTGCACCACATACAAGCAGTGGAAAACATAAACTGAAAGCAACCTTAAATAAGTAAGACGGGAAATAATATGTGAGCTGTAAAAACCAAGGGACTTGAATGCTGTTATAGAGGTTTGAAGTTATTAAAAGGAAGCAGAAGCACTAAGTGCAAGAAGTCTAAAGAAAATGTAGGATTTCTAATATACAGATACTGAGAGTCTTTGACAACAATGTGATGAGAAGTTTATTTATTTGGATGTACAAGAGATTACATAGCAGGAATATATGTGATTTTATGGCATATCTTCTTCCCCAAGTATTATTAACGTAATTAAATGGAAAATATAAGACGGGATGCAAATTATGAACGCATAGATGAAATGATATCAACATAAAAAATAATGACTGTAAAACCCCAGTAAGAGATCATTTGTTACCTCTGGTATGCAAGTCAAAACAATAATTTGTGTAAGAGTTCATACAGTCTCACCTCCAGTTCATTCTCATCAAATATGCTCAGCAGGTTGTCTGGAATGAGTTCATTGAGTCCTTTGAGGAAATGCTCCATCTCATCCCTCTGACTGTTGGCAAGCCTGTACTGTGCCAATACATCCAGATATTGATGCTTGGTACTATTGCGCACTCGCAACTTTGCTCCTCCCTGCACCAACTCCACAACCTGTTTCTCAGCACAATACAAAGCAGAGTGAGTAGTGAACCTGACATTAGGGAGTACAGGTGTGGTCACGGTATCGGTGTTGAAGTTTGAAGGCAAATTAAACAGGGTGTGGGGGTAGAGGGAACAAGTGTGTCATTCAGATTTGCCACAAATATTTAAATTTTGAGAACTTGGGGCCAAAAGGCTGAAGGTAACAATGTCAAATTTATATATGTTTCTGGCCCACTTTTACAATATTGCTTAGACTGCATCACCAGTCATCAAATAGGGTTCTGATATCAAGAATTTAATACAACTAACACACATCATTATATAATTAATTTTAAATGAGACAGTGATTTATACAATTATATTTTTATATTTTACTTCCAAATTAAATTCCTAAAAATTATGGACAATCATCATTTTTAACTGTCTAATAAAAACTTCTGTGTTCCAATATGACAGCGACAAAAATATAAATGTTTGAAGTGCCACATATGGCTTATGTGTTTTGATAGGCCTGGTGTTCAGACTACTGTGTTGAAGTGGGAAGCTATTGAAATGGCAGACAGATCAGTCCTGATACTGCCAGACAGAATCACAGATACGCAGTGCTGCATAATAAACACCATGACAGGCTATCAGCTTAGCTGTTGTCTGGCATTTTGGGCATTACACTGCTTGATGGGTACACCTGCAACTAAGGTGTTAATGGTTAAGGCCTTCAACCTTTGTTCGTTTGGTGAAATGAATGAATCAATTTTGACTGTAAGAACAAATATGATGTAAATTTTTAAAATTGCACTCTTCTGGGCTACTATGCAGCATGTACAGGTACCTTACCATTACATGCTGTGAAGTAGCCCAGAAGAGTGCAGTCTCATCTACTTTGCGGCGGAAGCCTTAAATCGTGAGGTAAAATTTGTTACTCACAATTACATCATGATGGTCAGAACAAAAAGTAGTATATGAGACATACTGCTTAACATACAATCTGAAAAATTGTAAGAATCTGATGTGCTCCACAACCACAATGTACAAAGAGGGATGATCGCTTCTTCACTATGCAAAATAATCTCGACTTTGATCCATGTGGGAATCAAACATGGGACCGTCCGAAAGCAAGAACTTTACATATTTGATATACCATAGTCATACACAATTAGGCACAGATCATATGCTTATTTTGTTACAGAAAATCTGGCACTTTAATTTTTCATAAAAATGTATATTTAATTTTATAACCATTACCAATTATCATTTCCCTTTTGCTCTCATAAAAAGATGTAGTAGTATTAATTAGCTGAAGTAATGCAAGCACAGTGCGTTATGGTCAATATACCACCTATTCACACCGTCTTTAAATTTGAAGTGGTGGAATGAGTAAGAGAAAACTTGACCAGTGCAACTGAAGAAGGAAGTCTGATATGATTGAGAAGTTCATACAGTTCCTCCACCACTGTAAATCTCAGACATGACACTAAACACGTCTGAATGATTATTCTGCAAGGTTTTTGAAGATTGAAGGATAAGCGTAGCACAAGGGGATGTAGTGGTGTGCAAACACTGTCCATTTAAAGCTTCTGAAATCAATATCAGCTGTGGTCCTCATATTCCTTGGATGCAATTCTAAGTAAGTCAGGCAGATACAAAATAGGCCTGTTTCTTCAAAAAGAACATATACTTTGTCAATCATGTATTTGTATATAACAAAAAAAAAAAATACTGATTCTGGGCCAAGGAGCATCCACATAAACTTCAGGAGAGAGAAAATGTGGTGAAAAAATTACAGAATGGGTTACTGTATTTTGCCTTGGCATAAGTCAGTCATTCTTTTCAATAGTCAATTCTAATTACTGCCTGACCACAATGTATAACAACTTTATGCTACAACTTACTGCAATTGGACTAGTGATCAATATGTAACAGTTCATGAGTGGCATCTCACTGTTTTCCAGGAAGCCATGGTTGTGGACAGGGTCTGGCTACCCACAGCACAAACATGAGTATATGCGATTTCCTTTTCGTGAGGCTTCACAGAGTATATATTGTACTAAATGAAATTTGGTTCGCTCAGAACTTGAGACATGATCTTTCAAATGTGTAACACAATTTCAGAAGACTTGTGCAATTGGGTGTTCACGAATGTACAGAGTTGTACTGAAGGAACTGTGAGTAGAATGTGAATGACACTGAATACTGTTACTATTAAAAACAACTGTCTGTGCTTCCAGGCTTCAGTGTGTGTATGTGACAACAATATTGCTGTAACAAATACAGATTTTGTGCAAAATTTAAAAGTGCAAAAAATTTATGCATTACCTGTACTGCACATGTTACAAGTGAAAATGAGAATTTGTACTTACTTGTGAATTGCCTTATACAATTCTTCATTCTATGTCAACTATAATAGGCTTTATTGGTGACTCTTTACTAACCTTCAGGAGTTGGCCAAACTTGTCATACTCTTCCTCCACAAAGTAAAGTTCCATCTCTTCCACATCATGGTCTAGGATGTATTTCACCTTGCTCAGGTAGAGATCTGGATCGTCCTGTTCAAAATACTGTAAGAAAGATATTTCAGAATTTGATGTCAAATATACCTGCAAGTCACAAATAAAAAATCTGCACAAAGTGTAACATGACTATAAGAACTAACACTGCCTACTTTCCTACTGTACAGATTTCTAGGCCTACAAATGTGTTAGTAATGTAGCTGTCCTTTGGTTCATATCATGAACAAGCTATACTTACGTGCATAAATTAAACAAACAAACAAACAAAAAAATATATATATATATGTATAACACTTTCACACCACTGCCACACATGTAATTTTGACTTAAACAATATTTAATAGTATGTTGAAGGTCTACCTCTGTATGAAATTTCAGATATCTAGCTCTAGTGGTTCATTAGTTGCAGCCATAAAACTGAAAGCCGATAAAATTTCTGTACAGTTACCATGTTGTTGCCTTGCATTCTAACAGTATCCTGCATTCACAGAGCTGCAAATTTTTTTTATGGGGAAACACTAATGTAAAACATGTAACATTGAAGATGGCATTTAAAAATCTTTCTCACCTTGTAATGCACTCGAAGGCCAATGATCTGTGCTAGGAAGGAACGTGTGAACCTGGCACGGACCAGCTGACGATAGGAGCCTCCAAGTGCTGACTCATACAAACACTTTCCAACCACTTTCCCTGCAAACTCATAGTGTTTAAGCTTCAGGTGGGGTGGTCGCTGTGGATTTGGGTGCACGAGAGCTTGCTGGCTGTCTGAGAAACTTGTGAACAAGCTGTTCCGGGCATCAAACAGGGAGGCACAGGTCAACTCAAACCATTCCCTGCGCACACCTCCCCAGTCCAAACCTAATAACCATAGAAAATTGATAGATCAGTTCTTAAGCAATTCAAAGTTTATGTTAATTTATTATAAGCACTGACCAGATAACTGATGCTTTACCTTGCTCCCCTTGAAATGTGATATCAAAATTCCGACACCAGTCACTGACTGAGAAGCCTTTTGTTGCTTTCATAGACTGGAAAAGAAAATGTATAAATATATACACACACACACACACACTTGAAAATCTTCCATTATCATAAGATTTACACAGTAACTAGATATGTTCTTGCAAACCACCAGCCAAAATGTTTTAAAATAAATGATTTCCATGAATATACAACAGAAGAAAACATGCCACATTTTATTTTTTATTTAGTGTGATAAACATGGATTTTTTTTTTCCCATTTATTCTTGGAAAACAGCAAAGAATTTCTGTGTGATTTGTGTGCTTGCCATATTTTTGGAATTTAAAAATTTTATTTTATAGGGATGTAATGACATTCTGAGATTCATTCCATCTAGAACTATATGAAGAGGTGTGATAAACTCACACAGTATTATTTCTTCAGTTATGTAGTGATAACACTTCAATTCATGGGATTACAAGGCACAAAATGAGATTACAAGATGATCACAAGTAGTCAATAAGGGAAGGATTAGGAAGGAGGTGGTAACTGTGATCTATTTCAAGGTTGCAGCCCCACAATTACCTAGACATCCTGAGGAAAGCCATGAAAATTGTCACTGAGGATAATTGGTCACATGGTTCACATTCAAACTGGGTCTATTCTGAACAAAAGTATGGACTAGTGCCACACAACCAACTTGGCTGTCCTGAGGGTTACTATGCAATATACAGACCAAAAACATGGAGGCTGGGATAATGCATTTCCTACAAAGTTCCAGTATTAATACATGGAAATACTATATGGACCAACCGGGCACTGCACTGGAGTGTTGGATTAATGTTACGAGTTTGAATCTTTGTTCACATAACTTAATATTACACACATTCTGTGCAACATACAAGACAACTTTGTTCACAGTTCAGCTTCCTGGAAAATGCCAAGTCACTCCTAAAACAGGTCACAGCTGCTTGCTTACACAACTTTTTCATGTCATAACTTAAAGTACTTCTACCATTCAATTCTGATTTGTGGCTGGAGGATAGTCGGAATTCACTGTAAAAACAGGAAAGGTGAACAGGCTGAGTTACATTAATCTCATCCCCAAACTATCCTTGATCTGCAGATTCTAATCAACTCTCCCTATGTGAATGGTCTTCAGTCCATGTTATTGTCAGGAATGGTACACCAGAATCTATTTCCAAACTCTGGAAGAAGGTGTATCTACCGTACGTAGGATGTAGCAATAAGTTTCAAGAGAACAACCATCAAAGATAAAATATGAAATGATGTGGTAACAAATTGGACTGGAAATACTGTAGAAACAGATCATAATTGGAGCTACTTTAATAGAACAAAGAAAACCACAAAATAGGAATCTGGTTTTAGATATGTGAGATAACCAACTGAAAGATGTCAAACACAATTACAATGTCACAAAACACAGCCTTGTTTGTAACAACAAGATACACCCTGTAAATCTGAGGTTGGCATTACAGTATGGGAGGCTATACTGTTGGTGCATCTTACCAGTAAAGGCTACCATCATATTTTCTCCATGCACCCCATGCAGGCTATAAGCCTCAACTGTTTCCCTCCAGGGGAGAAATATCTCTGTACCAGTTGAATAAGAGGAAGGCTGGAACCACCTGATTCCTTGATTACCCAGCCCACTGCTTAGTCACTATACTGACCATGATTTTGCAGTTCCTGTTTCTTAGTAGTTACACTACATAAGGAATGATAGATAAAAGAATGCACTTTGATTACACATGTACAAATACTATGGCATCCCGTGCTACTGCACTCTTTTATTGATACCCAAGTCTGTCGCATGTGGCTGACAGAGGGTAGTCAGAACAGTAGTAATGAAATGTGAGATGTTCACTTACAGATTCAAGAAGTTTTTCACGGTTCACCTTCAATGGCAACCTCTCATGATAATGTTTCTGGTGAAACTTCCGTACTTCGTGGTAGAAAAAATCTTGCTTGTCCTTGAATGTTTCTGACCCACCTGTAACAAAGAGCATGTTGTTCACTCCTGCTTACCTTATATCACATACAAACACTGGTGATAAAATCTCAGACTGACACCAGCATCAGGTGGTTCAAATACACCAAAGTTTCAGGCACAAAATATGTCTCCATCATCTGCATTCTGCAGCCATGCCAGGCAGTTCAAACACATCAAGTGACTTCATCTCCATCATCTGGGTTCAGAACCTTGCTTATGGAGGCACAGTAGGTCATAGATACGCTGATGCATTTGAACCACCCAATGTCACTGTCAGCCCATTAAGATTGTATTGGATTTTATCACTTTGGCAGCTTCATGACACATACTGTTCAATGTGATGGTGTCATAAAGTGTCAAACAAAATGGAATGATAAGACTTGAAGATTTCATTGCAAATGGATGCAGTGAATAGCTAATTTGGTATGACGTGAGTTTTCAATATCTGTATCATCTTCACATGAGAACTGATGTAACAGGTGACATGATTGTTATTTGATCACTTTCCTCCCAAAAGGGATAAAGTAACTCTGAGATTACCACTCAGTCTCTGTCTATGGAGTTCATTTCGTCCAGTTCAACATTTTCATGAAACATGTTAACAATTTAGTGTTGTACCTTTATTTCCTACCATCAATTATATTAACAATTTGGCAAATGTGTGAACATATGACGTAAGAGATGCCACTACTGCCATCTACTTGTAAGTTTTCAAGTAATGTCTGCTAACTGACTTTGGAAAAATACATTACCTTTTATTATTGACTACTTCTGTAGAACATAAAATTAAAGTGGTGATAACTGCGTGAGATTTCTCTTTTGCTCTTACGGTTGTAACCAATGAATAACTGGGGGCAGGCAGGAGCTTTAAAATGACTCTTGTTGGGAACGATATAAACCAGCAAACATACTATGTAGTGTTCCTTCTGCAACAGTGTGTCATGTTCAATCCTGCTCTCTCTCTCTCTAACAACTTGCTGTTAAAAATCTGTTCACCATCTGATATGTTGTTGTTTTCAAAGGGACTGAAATGCCCAGACACTATGTACAAGATCTTCTACAAGACTTCTTAAATTATTTCTTCATAACACTAATTTCAACACAACACACTATGTGTGTGTTGCACTGTATTTCATTTTCAGTCACAGAAACAGACATTCCTTAGTTATACAGTAGTTACAATTTCAGACTGATCCATGTGAGTGGCAAGTATAATTTGGATGTGAGGTAGCAATAATGATAAGACAATAACCCACTGATAATGTCATGTAGCATGAAAAAATATGGGGCTCCATGAGGGTAAACATGCAAAATTAAAAACAAATACCAAGGTGGGATAAAAATTGTCCTGCACGTTCTATAAAGAGTAATGTATGAATTTGCTGCTGTTAGTGTACCTATGTTTTTGAGCAAGAAATGAATAAAGGTAGCAGCAATAACATTCCTGTCCTTAGCTACCAGCTCCACTTTAGGTTGACAGCCATCATCCACGATGAATGACGGGTGACTATGCTGGTTGTTGTTACTGCTGCTGTTGTGGAAGTGGAACTGCAATATAAGAAACTTGCATGACACCAATCTTCCAACAAAATATTACAGTGAAGCAGAACAGCTGCATATGCACAAGCAATTTGAAGTGAACAAAAAGTTACATAAATTGTGCAAATAAAATACTGCATATTCTTGAAATAAAAGTAAAACAGTCACAGTCACAAAAGAGTATATTAAACCTTTGCTGATTAGCAATGAAAAATCACACACAGGCCATGATGTTGCATGACATGCACATGTGAAAATAGATGGCAGTGCAGTCAGAATGTGATGTGATTTCTCATTTTTCTATGGATTAACAATGAACTGCTTATCTGCACATCCAACCAGTTGTGAAATGACTTTTATGATAAATATTTGAAAAGTTAAAGCATTATTTCATCACTTTGAATTGGTAACAAACTAACGAATAGGAATATGTCAAAACTTGGATACAAAATATATCTAGTGAGTGAAAAATTCATTGTGTCAAGAAATTTTCGTACTTTGTATGCAGGGAATTATTTAAAGCAGGATATGTAATAACATGACAAGTATCTGTTAATCATATGGGAACATTTTTGAACTTTCTGCTATTTATTTGCAGTTGGCTTTTAAAGACATTTTAGCTTCACATAAAGCAGCACAGAAAGAGTGTGGTTCAATCTGTGCAACTCACCTTTGTGGAAGGGCACAATCGGAATGTGACAACTCTCTTGGGTATGAACTTGAGCAGGAACTCCTTGACCGTCAGCTGTTTTGGTGAAACATAACAAAACACTTTTTTGGGCTTAGAAAGTCGTTCACCTTGCATTCCCACAAGCCTTGCCTCATAGCAGATGTTGTGATTCTTTGAGGCAACATTTTTATTCACCAATGCAGCATCACTTGCTGTCAACAAACAAGACAAAGTGGTACACTGAAATGGGGCATAAGAGAACTGGATAACACACAGAGGAAATATTGCAAAAACTAACAATCAAGTGGCTTAGCCATGTCATGTAACAAGACAGAAACAAACACCAAGAGCAGCTCTGAGGTTATGGATGGTCCAAAAACCTACTGCGAGACAAAGAATGACAAGAATGTCTGGGTGAAGGAGAGGACAGAAAACAGGACCAGATAGAGACAAATACTAACACACAGACAGGATAGGACAAAGTTGGCAAATAATGAAATACAAATTCAAAATATCCTTGGATGATGACAGTGATTCCATTATTTGCACATGGCTTTTATAGCAGCAACCAAATTAAACTGATCTAATTGGCAAATATAGATTTAAAACCTGCTAGAAGGTACATATGGTCCAGAATGTCCCTCCTACTGTCACCTGCACTCACCACTCAGTACAATGATATCAAAGTCTCCGTTGTGTAGCTCAATGCCCCTGTAGGAGACAGAAGCATGAAAGCAGCCTTCTGAAGAGAACTGCATCTGAAGATTTATGCGATGGTTAGCCTCCTCATATTCAAGCATTACTGAGCACTCCACAGGTTCAGGGCTGCCAATCTGTGAACCAAGGCATCGTGCAGCAAAGGTGCAGCAAAATGTACACTGCATGTGACTTCATCATGCTGGACAAACAATGCCTAAACTAGGGTTACAGAACAAATATCTCAACCATGCAATGCCAGTGTTCCAAAGGAAAGGTAATGACCTCGTTACTCACGTTAGGCAGTATTATGCCTGCTAGCAAGAGGTGTGAAATCTTGGAATACACTAATTTGTTGAAAAATCTCATTTTTCAGTTTATGTATGTCTGGAAACTAACAGCTTTCACTAAAAATTAAATAAAGCCTAGTTCACATACTACCTGTTTTGTAAAACAGCAAGTTTCTCAGTAAATAAAGTGATAAAAAAAAAGACACAAGATAAACAAAGGTAACAGTAGGCCTATCATTAGTACATGCAGCTGGAAAGTACTGTATTAACACAAATAAGAAAAAAATTATTTTCTTAACTGTGATCTGAAGACAGTGTGGGGGGGGAGGGGGGAGGGGGTCATCTTATATTCAGGTAGAAAAGATATTACATACTGAATCATTAAGAAAGTTAGATGCAGGGGTACACAAATTCTGGGCAACTAATTTCATATGATGGCATCTAACATATGTGGATCCTAAGCATGGAGCTTGCGTCATGACACCCTTCTGGCGATTAGAGTTTTGTACAACCTTGGGTTAACGTATGGTTAAATTAACACTATAACATTAGTGGCCACTGAACACCAATCAATGCTCATTCACAAGAGTTTTCCCAATTTGCCTTCATATAGCCAATGGGTAAGTACCCCAATCTTTGTGATATTTTGTGGTGGCACTCACCACCTGACAACTGGAGGTGGCTTCAAAATCATGCACAAAGTTACAGACATTCAATACAAGTATTTTCCTGAAAACTGTTGTTTATGAAGGGGCAGTCACTTTATACACAACATTATTCTATGTTTAAGTCAAGATAGTAATCTGGCAATTATGTTTCTCAACAAAGCAAACATGGAGAATGTCTTAACAGTGTCATGGAACCTGAAATTTTGTATTGCGATAAATCTCTGTAAAGTAAAATGCATTTGTTAGGATCATTTTGTATAACATGCTAAATAAAATCGTGGTAACAAACTGGTTGGTAGAGGTAATGATCTGGACTTACATTCAGAAGATACCTGGCTTGAAGAATGGCTGGGTCAATGGCTATCCTGAATAAAGTTTTATTATAGTTTTACTCAGTCCCTTCAGGCAAATGCCAGCACAGTACTTTGAGTCATGACTATTTCTTCCCAAATCCTTTTGAATTCACCATCATGAATAAACCTACCATTTGATGTTAAGTAGTCTGAGTGACTGACAGTGTAGTAAAATAAGCCACAACAAAGTTTTGCCAACTGGTATTCATATTTACCATCAAACAAGGCAAACTTAAACACCTTAAGATAAATCTGATAAACTGTTACCTGAGTAACAGCCACATTGTACCCATCTGTTGGGTTTTCATCAGGTTGGAAAATGCAGAGGTTATTGAACTCATCTCTCGGCTCAATAGCAAGTGAGTTAGGGATTCCTGCAGTGCAAACCACTGTTGAACTGTGACGCACAAACACAGACTTGTTTGGATCTGGGGGCCCTGAGGAGAGAAATGAACATGCATGTCTATAGATCAGTGACTCAGCACCCTCTTGGATCACTTTCACAATGTTTTCAAAGAATCTTACTGCAGATTTTCAAGGCTCCATACATGGTATCGAGTGCTGTATTTTAATATTATACAGACATATGCTCTACTAACACAGCCATTCAAGCACCTAATCACAAATTTAAAATTACCACAAAAATAATTCCAAATTAAAATGTGCTACATTCAATGAATAAACTCTGTAACTCCCATGGTTTAATATTTTTACAGACTCTGCTTGCAGTTGAGACCTCTGCTTGATCCACTCTATGGCTCTGAACCCCTCTTCTATGAATAATTGCTAGGAGTTGGGGGGAAGGGGTGAAATGAAAACATAAAAATATTTAACAATTTTGATGCCAATAATATAGTATTAAAAAAAAAAAAATTCAAATCCAGTCTATCTGCTCCATGTCCACACTTGATGCATATTTGGGCATGCCACCATTACCAATATACCTTGCTGTCCACCTTCTCTGAAGCCCACATCCAACAGTACCATTGCATATATATGCACATAAGTGTAGTTCTTCTCACAGCCACATCTCAACTCGTCAAACCACAGAATATATACAAATAATTTTCTCATCAGCCAACTCACCCACTCGTCAGAGGGGCACATGACGACAAAAGAACAGTGAGTCAGTAAGTCCACAAATAGATCAAAATATGAGAACTGTGCTCTTCTGGGTTATTACACAGCAAGTTCTTGACTCCTGAAGATAGGAACAATAGTGTCCTGCAATGATGGTATGGAATTAACACCACTCGCTGAATTACGACCCAGGACAGTGCAGTTCTCATCTACTTTGCAGTGGAAACCTGAATCATGCAGACTAAAATAAGGTCATGAGACCCCATATGAGCTCGAAACCAAGAGAGACTGACTGGCCGAACAGGATAACCGAAGCATGACTCTGACTCATGATCCAGATCTCATATCACAAGCCTCACTATTTTCTCAGTCACCCCCTTGGCGCAGCTGTGAACAAGCACGCCATTCCCACACTTCCTACCACAGAAACCATGCAGCATTCAATGAGCCAGGTAAAGCACATAGCTGGAGTGTCCAGTTTGTTCAGTCACACGCACTCTTTTACCCCAGGGAATATTAGGTGGTGATTCTATATTAATGACAGCAAAAGAGTAGACAAAAACCCACTCAACACTGTGAATAGGCTATGGGATGGACAGTTCAGGGTTCAAATCCTAGGATGGGCAAGAGATTTTTCTCTCTTAAATGTCCAGATTGGCTCCAGGGCCCACACAGCCTCCTATTCAGTGGGCACCTTGGTTCTTTCCCATGGGTAAAGTGGCCAGGGCATCATGATGACTCCTTGCCTTCATCTAGTGCCAAGATTAAGAATGGGTAGAACTACTTCCCCTACATGTCTTTGTGGCATCAAAAGAAAAAACTTCACCTATTATCTCAGCACTTCCCTGTGTATAAGTTTCTGGAAGCACTGTTTGATAATAACGCTGTACAGACAGAACACTTTACCAATAACATCAGGCACTTTGTCAAGCATCTTTTGTTACTGAAAATGAAGTACACATTAAACCATCAATTTAATGCTGAGTAACTACTTCCACAACTTTGAACATGAAATATTTGTACACTTAAATGACGACCGCAAACACATACACTTACAGCAGGCAGACAAGTTTCAGCCTTTTTGCAGTACCAAAATGACATAAACACTACATATTTTTAAAGGCAGAAGAAATAAAAACACCAAATTAGGCACAAATTATAATCAATACTGATGAGTTCAGTCACACAATAATCCTGCAGAAGAAACCATGCTGTTCTATCTTTACCACGGCGTACATTATTGAGCAGGATTGTGCAGTAGCAGAAAGAAGTAAACAGCTTCATCACACTCATTTAAAAACTGTTGAATTTTAAATTAGTATGGAGGTAGAAATACTGAACTTTGAACTTGGAAGTAATCTCAAAAGATTCTTCCTCAGTTTCTCTGTTTTTACTGAAATAAATTTTAAATAATGAGACAGAATTGGTCTCTGAGTTACAATGCCATCAATTATACATTTAACATCATGGAACAAAGGTCTGTAGAAGTTAATGGCAGTTCAAAGAGCTGAGAAATCCCCTACCTTGTAAAATCTGAAGGTCCATTAAAAAGTAATTTTAAGATTTTAGAGCTACTATCTTTAAAAGAGAAGCAAACAGTATGACCGAAAAAAAAAGCAATAATGGTATTTTTCAGACAAACAAATACAATATACACAACATAACACGCACTTGCAAACAAACATTAGTTTTTTTTTTAAAGTGATATTTAAGTGTGCTATAATTTGCTACAATTACAGAGCATCACTTTAGGTACACAAACTGTGAAAAATGTAAGACAAGACACATCAGAAAATCACAAGTGTATGACATTAAGAACACATATTAATGCTGTACATACTACATAACAGACACTTCTGGAAGAACAAAACATATATTGTATAAACAGGCCTCCATCTTAATGGTGCTACATTAAATAACCTAACTAGACACAATGTCAGATATGATGATGATGATTAGTGAATACTGAACTGCAAATGGCAAAGAAGTGATTGTGGCCAGTTTCCAGTGCTATCCTAGTGTCTGCCTGGAGGGACTGAGGAAAGATTAGAAACCTCAGCCAGGATGGTCAGGAGTCCCACCTGGGACTCACTTCAGGCAGAGAAAAACCACTTCAGCTAACTCACTCATTTTCAGACATACATAATACTCTCAACTACATAATGGTAACTTTAACATGGAATTTATTTAAAAAAAAGACAGGTAATGTACATACAAAGTAACACTGAGGCACATTCATGCAACCATTGTTGCAGTGGAAAACAATGAGTATTACACAACCTGTGTGTGAATTTGTAGCCTCAGGTATCCAGCATATAATATGCGGGCACTATATTGTCATCTGTGGCCTGCCCCACTCTACAGTATTATTTCACATTATCTCGTGGATGGCATGGTTTTCAAAACAAAGTTACTGAATATAAAATGTGTGTTTTGAGTTTCTCTATGATTATTGTATGAAACATTTTTTATTCTAAGAAGAACTGAGCAAGGTATTATCAAGAATGTATATTGGTCTTTGTGTAAAGTATCCTTTATTTTTGTCCAGTTTTAATGAAACTAGATTTTCCCTGACAGACTTTTGAGAAATACTCAAATATAAAATTTCATGAAAATCCATCCAGTGGGAGCCGAGTTGCTCCATGCAGGAGGATGGATAGATGTGACGAAGCTAAGAGTCGCTTTTTGTAATTTTGCTAATGCGCCTAGTAATATGTAAAATAAAGCACCCTATGTGTAGGCAGTGATAATGCCAGTGTCCTAGGTTTTTTCATAAGACTCAAAACCATACAGTATTAGGGATCGGACTGTAACTAAACAAGCCAGAGATCCTGTCGAGTACAGAGAGCATCTTGAATTTAAGTGTTCAGGAAGGAAAATGGGATGATACCAGCAAGGAAAAGTTTAACACAAAAATACATAAAAAAAAAAAAACCTCCAAACTGGAGCACACATTTCCTACCTTATTAATAACTTGCCTGGAAGGAAGGTCTTAACAAAGGGGCTCCCATGAACATGACAACTGCCAATAAGCACAGATATCTTGTACTGCCCTGCATGTCGCACAGTGAATTTAACAACTGCAACATTGGCAGCACTGGGATCGGTGCCCCCAAGCTCAGACAAGGTAGCCACTTTCCGTGCACCCTCTGTCACTTCCACAAACAGGTTGTCTGTGTCACAGATTGGATATGGTTGCCCATTACGTTGGTAGAACTGAAAAAAAGTCATCCAACATAAATACCACCAACATACAACAGATGCAAGTAAAGAATGATGCGTGAAAATCAGTATGAAGAATACTGGGTCTATTACTGTCTAACAAAGACAACAAGTAACACAAGCCTGTATTAGTTTAAAGGTGGTCAAAAAAACGAATCTGACTACTCTACATTAGTTAACCCCACCAAAATTTTTGGTTTCAAATGATGAGATATCAAATTATGCAGTTTTGTCAATGTACACTTTTCCATTATGTGGCTGGTTAAGTCCTGATTTCTTGTAAGCTATGATTTTTTTACTTAAGTAACTGGAAGATATCCTTCTTGTATTGACTGTTGAAATGCCAACTATGTGATTTAATACAAGTTACAGACAGCAAACAATAATGAACATTAATAAAACTTTAATTAGCATAGTACTGTAGTACAGTGCAGTCACCATTCTGCAACATGGCACCAAGGCTCAAACCAGTGTTGGTAGCTCAGCCAGGCTACTCCACTGCACACAATGTGTTATGGAGAAAATGATTACTTAATGCAAAAAATAAACAATGGTGCCTGCAGATCACAGGAAGGTTAAAGGTACATGTCACAGTTCAATTCACACAACATTTTGTTGCTACTAGAGAGAGAATGAAAGAATGGATGAATGGATGAATGAATGAATGAATGGTGGACAAAAAAATGCCCTTTACATATATAGTTCAACAGTTGTTTCTTTGTATCACAGAAATGTTGCTGGTAGGGGAATACCTGGTGGGCCCTGAGAAACCTGTTGCAGCTTCTAGGAAAATCAATGTGACCCTGCAATTTATCCCACTCTTTTCACAGCACTACACAGCACATACAATGATTGGAAGCTTGTGCTGTGTACAGTCCATGACAGGAAATAACACTCATTACTCCAGTGTGAACATCATACAGAAAACCAAAATTAGCTACTTATACATTCAGAACAAGTGCATGTATACAAGAATTTTGGCTGTCTTAAAAAATGTCATGTGGGAGTGTAGAATAACTTGGCCAAGCTACTGACTGGTTGGAACTTTGCTGTCATGTCAAAAGAATGGTGACTGCACTATTCTACAGTGGTGTGTAAATGTTTATGCATACTGCCCAGAAAATAATGCAATACTATTTTAAACAATTCATCTTTTATTAATCAAAGGGCTGTAACATGGCTTCAAATTACAAAATAACCATACTTTGAAATAACCACATTATAAAACACAGAAAATCTTATGCCTGATGCTTGGAAAGTCACACGTTTTGAATGATGCTGTATTTCAAATTAATTCCAATGTTTTACTGTATAACATTCCACTGTACAAGGAAACCCAACATATAAGAATGATCCCTGTTTACAACTTTAATTTTCAGAAAAATGCCTAGACAGAACACATTTATTTTTTTTTTGCAAGATTATAAGATGACAAATTATGAAAACGTTTTCATTTTGTATTCAGGTAAACATGGTATTTCTCTGTATGCTCTCCTACTTAAAATCTTAACAACATGTGGCTGGACTATTGGAATACTTCAAATAAACCATAAAGGGAGGAACATTCTGATCCTGAAGACATGTACCTTGACAGTAAAGATCATGGTCTCTCCCACAGTCTGTGGGTCTTCCCACTCAAAGTTGACCTTGCAATTTCCAGGAAGAAGATACTTCCCTGTTACATACTGCAACAGCGTGTGCTTTGCTTCGGGGGCTAGTGCGGGCTGAGTCATGGCAGCTAGGGTTACAAGCCCAGCCACACTGACAGACACGACCAGCATGCCTCCTGTAATGAAGAATATTGCACAATGAGGAACTTCTGTTACCTAGTACACTAAAGGTGATAAAATCAAGTGGGTCTGGATGGATAGAGTACAGCATACAAAAAAAAAAAGGTGATGGCAAAACCTGACAGAAAGAGACCATTTGGTAGATCATGACTTTGGAAGGACTTTAGTGTTCAAACAAAAATTTGATGCATAACAGATGTCACACAGTGTAAACTGGATTCATCTGAAAAGTGTCTAAAATGGTGATGGTTATAAGCCAATGGCTTCCAAAATAACTAGAATCCTTTTGAACACTTGCTGGTGCAAGCCAAATCTCTATAGTTAGTGTTAGTATCAACTTGAATACATACATTTTTCATCCATTTTTGAGACATCATTAAACTGTGTGTCTGAGGATGATAACACTACATCTTAAAATAACTCCTAGTTATGCAATTTGGAGCACATCAAATTTCTTATTAACATAATCTCATATTAATTTTTAAACATTTCTTTATTAAAGACTAACAGCTTTCATATGATTTGTCTATGGCAAGAAAAAAAAAAACCTAACATTTGTTAATGGATAAAATGAATGGTACTAAATTCAGCAGAGACGACATTTCTAAAAGAAAATTAAAAAAGAATGATATGTGAATTTCAAGTTATGCACTATGCTTTGGAATGCAAATGTCCAGGATGCTGAGAGCTACCATGTGCAGCATAAAAGCACTCATGACAATGGTGGTGGTAAATGGAAAAGAATGGAGAATTCATTGGAATAAATGGCAGGTAATATGGGATAATAAAGCAGCACTACACATGTTAAATCCATTCATCTTTAACATCTAATATGTGCTTTTGGTATGTAGCTTTTTAAAATAATATTATTTACTTTACAATAGCTTGTATATTTGATGTAACAGCTATGTTGATTACCTATGGCCTGATTTTCCATGCTGTGGATCCTTCACATATACAGCACAGGAAAGAGGAAGAATGGAAAAGGAGGAAAGAAAAAATAAACAAAGAAAATTAATTGCACATGGGGTTGTATATTACATTTAAAGAATACCACAACTCATCCTATCCCAAGAGCATTTCACTGTAACTGCAGAATGTGTAATTTTCTCCAAAAACAATACAGGCCTCACCCCATGTCCATGCGTCTTCGTGCTGTGTGGACTTGACCACGGCGCTCCACAACTCTCCTTTTAACTGAGCTAAGTCATCTTTGGATGTGGGCAATGCCTGACGTGCAGCAGCCCATGTCACAAAGTCTTTGCCAAGCAGTGAGCGTGCTCTTGAGTCTTCAAGCCAGTACACATCATCCAGTGAGGCCACTTCTATCTGGAACAACCTGCAGTAGAATTTGATCAACTACTTAGTCTGAACTTGCACAGATTAGTTACAGATGGAAATGCACCAGGCTCATGTCTGTAGGAAGACTCTGGTTTAGCAAAGTTGCCAGTGTTAGCCATCACCTCTGATAGTGATGCTGTAGTCCATGCTGGATCAACCACTGTCGGAGGATGAGACGCTGCTGAAGAAGAAGTGCTGCCCTCTGGAGGCGTTCTCCATCATGTGCTGGGAGCTCTGGCAGATCCTCAAGCTGTGCACAGTTCACCAGACTAGAGATACCTGCAACAAACACGGGTTACACATCACACCACATGTATTATGCTTACTTGTAGGCATGATCCACCAGGCTTCCTGGAATGGCATTTAATGCACTGATGCATAACACATATGACATATTATGATGCACTGTGCTTTGTGTGCAATGTGCACATTATTTGCTGGCTCTTAAAATGAGCTCAATTATCAGATTGTTCTTTCCACCATTATTGTGTAATGATACCTCCAATGCTCACCCAGCCTTCTGTCCAGTGGGTATCACAGACTCTATCCTTGGTCGTACACCTTCTTCTAAAATAAGGAATAATATCTAAATTGTGAGGTATGTTTAAATAATCAAAACAACCTATTAGTTTCATCACATCTGTCTGTCTGCATGCTACAGGAATCTAAACCACACCAAATTTGATCAAACTCAGGATGGTGGAACATTACTGAATGCAGCCAAGTCATTTTGACTGGACTTGGGGCTACTCACCTCAACTGTTGATTTATTAGGATTTCTGGAGCATCAACTTCCAGATTAATGGGAGTATACTGTATACACAACCACATTATCAGTTGTGTGTTTACCATGGACACTTCATAAACTGTAATTCATTTTAATAGTCATTTTTTATTAGAAAGTCTTTGAAAGATTAGGATGAAAGTCCACACAGGCCTATGGCAAATCCACTGTACCAGTATTACCAGACCTGTTAAGAGTGCATCATACAAAGCACTTTTATGGTGTGGTATTCCCATTGTGCTTCTGGAATAAAAGAAATATAGCCCATCAAGGCACAACTTTATTGTAGCAATTATAAATTGCAGCTACATGTTTGGGCTACAAATTAGCCATCATCAGGATGTAAAAGAAAAGGTAAAGTTATCCCGTTACAAGCTCGGTGTGGCCCAGAGGGTGGGTAGAGGTATAGCTCTACTCTTCTATGACCATGGCACAAGAAGGGGGTGAGTGGTCAGCAGCATGTCCCGGCTGCACTTTACCCCCGGGAAGACCCAGTACCCATTGTACAGGAGGCTGGGTGGGCCCCAGGGCCGCTCTGGACAGACGGAAAATCTCGCCCCCACCGGGATTCGATCCTGGACCGTCCAGCCCGTAGTCAGTTGCCATACCGACTGAGCTACCCGGCCCACATCATCAGGCTGTATATAACAGAAATATAAAAAGGAAAGTGCATACTGGTAGTTTACATACAGTCACAAACAACTGGTGGATGAGATCTCAGCCTTACATATAAAGGCTGTTATTTGAGCTTTATGTAAAATACAGGTATATAATTTCCTTTTATATATCTGATATATACAGCCTGAAGATGGCTACTTTGTACCCAAAACTTGTAGCTGCCATTTATTATTGCTGCAGTAAAACTGTGCATTGACAGGCTATATTTCTTCTTTATTATGGACTATGGAAAGCACTGTCTAACCTCCTGCTATCACTCTGTCACATAACACTTATCTGCTTGACTGACAGTGCATTGCACATAAGCACACAGCTGACAGATCATACATGATTAAATTCCAACATTTTAGTCACCCCAAGGCAGCATTTGTCCTTCCTCTTCTTTAAAAAACATGGATGACTAATTCACAGCTTTTACCAAATACTTATACAATTTTATATAAGCTGTGCACAAAGTAAGGTTTACATATAACTGATACCGGTTGAAATGTAATTTGCAAGATATCTTTAATGAAGATGAACAGGGGACTAGCTGGGGATGGGGGTGAGTGATGCGGCCGCCCTGGGCAGCAGAGTCCAAGAGTCAGCAAAATGGCGGCAAAATAAATAGTTTAATCAAATAATAATTTCTACAAATTTTAAATTATTTAGCCAAACAGAAGAAAAATCAGTGCATAATTGTGATTTTTGAAGTTGGTATTTTCTATTAGTGGCGGCCATTGTAATTATTCTCCCCGAGCACAAAAAAACCTCACTGTGCCATTGATTACCAATACCAAATTTAATCAATATCAGTTTTAGTAGTATCACAGATGATATAAGTGGTAAATGCAGATTTTTGTAAAACATGTAAATATAGACATACAAAAAAAATGTACATGGGCGTCTTTCCCCTGTAAATTAACATGTTTGGAAAGAGGGTTAAGAATGTAGTTACAAGCAAGGGGATTCAAGTGAGGATTGAGGGCAAATAAGTGAAGTGATTTTGTTTTGAAGTGAAGTGAAGTGAGTTACGCTGAAGTCCTTGGGGACAAAAGTACCATGCACATTAGGGTGACTTTATACTGAGGGTACTTTATTGTATTGTGACTATTTTATTTGGTGTGTATCTTGTGCTGTGGTTGTTTTAACTTGTTTTGTAATGTGTGGATGTGTGTATGTATGGGTTTTGTAACGTGTTTACTGTGTTTTGTATTGTTTCATTTATGTATATTCTAATTTGTTACAAGTGTGAGGACTACTGAAAACTCAATTGCAGTAGACAACAACAACAACAACAACATGTACTACACTGACGCCATGACAGGCACAGAGTTAGTGCAGTGGCACTGCACACCGCTACGGAGCGGAGGACAGAGCCACTCGTTCACGCCGCTAAAACGTAAGCAGCTCAGTTTCTGGCAAGAGACCATTTGGAACAAGCTTCTGTGTGTGTGAAGATGAATGGTCTCGTAGCGCCACGCCCCTCCCCCTGCAGTGCGGACTTAGTGTTTCGGGTCATGCAACTCACGGTGTCACGAGGGCAGCTTCTTTCCTTGCGTGTCCTGTGCGTTGTTGTTATTGATTTAGGCACGACTAATTATACGGAGAAGGCTGTATACCTTCCACGATCATACACTGTTTGCTGACTGGTCAATAAACATGGTTTACACGTAATCCCGAAGCTGGCCACACCTGTGAATTGGCAACCTGTCTTACTCAGCCACATTTCTACGGAACTGGCAAAACAATATGAATTTGCACGTGGTCACCCTCCTTAACTTGGCCATCTGTGTAGCTTGTATCTTGACCACAGTCTTGCATTTCACACTGTGTTTCTGTCAACAGTTTAAACTTCGTATATTGGCCATAAATATAAATAACTGTTCTTATTTTATACAAGTCCTTCCAGATGTAAAGCCCTGCTGAACATCATTTCTGCAAAATACCTCTTTTGAATTCAGTTCAGAATCAATTATCTTATCTGAGGTAAGTAATCTGCCCACTGTCATTGGATCAGGAATAAAATAAGGTGCTGCAGAAAGGGGTTAATATTACAGAAACATATAACAAATAGCTACGTTTGTAGCCACTGCAGACGCAAAAAGATGGCAATGTTAGCACCATTTACTGTAAACTGTCCACCAAACTGATATGGACGTACCTGAACGAAAACACATGTGGCCAAAACAGCTTTCACTTTTACATGTATGTACGTATGATTGAACGAATGAACGAACGAACGAACGAATGAATGAATTAATTAATGTAGGTACGTGGGTGTATGTATGTATGTATGTATGTATTTATGTATGTATGTATTATAAGGATGGATGAATGAAGTGTGCGTAAGTGAAAGTAGGGCAGCTGAGCGTACAGAAAACCAGCAGACGTAGCGTTTCGTCGCCTGGAATGTGGTACCTTTCCTCATTATAGCACTAATTTAGGAACTAGGCGCATTAAAGACGGAATAACATTCAAATACCGTATTCACTCCTATTTTTCATTTTTTCTCCAAACCCTTTCCCTTAAATACTTCGCTCCCATAAGTATTTGTCGAGCCACGCTCGAGATGCGCGCAAAAACGCGTGTAACCCTTGACGTAAAATCCTATTACGTCTGCCCGACTTTAACCGAAACTGGAATGTGTCCAGAAGTTTCAGTACACCCCAAAAATACCAAATCTAATGAAAATATGTTCAATGATTATCGAGTTGTTACATGCGTAGAGGAACAGTCACTTACAAGCACGCTGCACTAGGTAAGTACTGAAACTTCGTCAACAATATTTACGAAAGGGGCTCCGAGATTCGATCTGAAGACTTTCGACGAGAGGGTATACATGTTTTCGCGAAACTGATCCACTAGGTTGACCCAGTTTGGGGAACTGACAGAAATACACTGCCATCGCCCACCCACCCCCGACACCCCCGCGGCACAACTGTAGGCCCAAGCACGATAACCACGCAAGGGAAAATCAATTAAACACAGCAACAAACCAACCGCAGGTAAATAAATGTGCATGCGGGGTAAATGGGGGTGGCGGCTAACATCGTGAATAATTTCAGGCTCTACTCTTTGTCTCCGTCTTAATATATATATATATATGGATGTATATAGCACAAAAAGTGGATTGCTAAGTACCAGGGATACTTTTTCCGCACATGACCTGGCACAGGCCAGTGGCTACACAGGAATTTTGTTCGGGAGGGGTCAACAAATTCAGTTGACAGAGGACAGAGAGAACGGGTATCTGGGGGCGGTAGTTCCATATTCAGGGGTTCTGGAGGCAGCTGTAATTTGGTACAAGAAATTTCATTTCATATAGTAAAATTTTCTTAATTTTTGGTACTTTAAGACCATTTATGACAATCAATTTATTTGTTATGGCTAATGTAAAACAACTGCGAACCTAGGGAGTTTTAGAAATGTACTGCCTTTTTCCCGAACATATTAGGGTGTTGGCGTCCTAAATGCAGCAATTTTTAACAGTTTTCACAATCGGGTTGAGTTTGGCACGATTTTGGAGGGCCTTCGGAATTTCGGGGGGGGGGGGGTTGCCCCCCCAACCATCCCCCCGGTACGCCACTGCACCAGGCTGCCCCCCCCCCCATCCGTGGGGTTTTACCCAATTTCCACCAA
>Ga0136643_10000714_pt1 | contig 37657 bp, 22 predicted proteins | sample TergutLab28metaG_FD_96883 | JGI IMG/M metagenome (GOLD analysis project Ga0136643, IMG submission 96883) | Labiotermes labralis P1 segment gut microbial communities from Petit-Saut dam, French Guiana - Lab288 P1 (version 3) (version 3) | ecosystem: Host-associated > Arthropoda: Insects >...
TGTCTAACACAGGATACCAACCATCACTTAACACTACAAACAATCACAATACAAACACCTTATTTTGACTTATCTTTTGCAGTGCTGAAAACCATATGCAGTAGTGTACAGCATTGCACTCCTGAAGATGGGCACAATGGTGCCTGAAACATGTTGAGTCATTGGTTTATCAATAAATCATAATTGTTGCATCAAGTTGGTCTAACAAATCATTTCATTATTTCTGTCTGTCCATACCAAACAATTCGGCACCCACTGGATTTTTGATATGTGAGAATTTTTTGAAAATCTGTCAAGAACATTCAAGTTTGATTAAAATCTGACAAGTATAATGGATGCTGTATGTGAACACATGTACATTTGTTATAATATCTGGTTAAATTCTTCTTAGAATGATAAATGTTTCAGACAAATATTGTAGAAAGAATCAAAACACGCAGTTTATGTTCAATAACTTCTTGTGAAACTTGTGCTGTTTATGAGATAATGTGGACAAATATAGTACAAGAATACAGGCTACAGATGATAATATGATACGGGTCCATGCGTTGTGTGTGCTAGATAACTAAGGCTACATACACACTCAGAATATGTAATATTTACTGCTTTCCCACAGCAACAGTGGTTCTGTGAACATGCCTTAATGTTACATTCATACATACACTGCCTGTCTTGTGTAATGTCATCAAATGTCAGCAACAGAATTGAATATGAGTATTAATTCAAAATCACATACATTATAAGAGTCAGATTTAAAAACTAATTGTAACAGAGTCATATTGTCCTCTTTACCAGCCCCTACACTCATCTTTACTCTTTTCAAATATTTAGCATCAGTAACTGATACAACAAAAATCATCCTCAATTCTGAAATTTTTATTCAGTATGCGTATTTCATGGTCACCTAACTTCAGAGTTGTGGCTATAAAATATACATATTTCTGTATTCCCAAATGCTTAAATATAGAACATTGGTACTTCCCTTGTTTGTATGTCAGCATAAATGTATTTGTAGGTGGAAGTTAATAACTGTACTTCAGAACAACAAAACAATGCACATGAAGCCTCAGACTTAGAAGTTGAGAGAATTGTGGCATTAACTGTAGTCTGAAATTGAATCGGAGTTATAGTTGCAGTTGGACACAGATATATATTACAGTAACTCTTTATTTTTTTTAAATTGTTTTGTAGGCCTAAGTGGAAAATTCAAAATTTTTATTTTTTGTTGTGCTGTGTTTCTCACACATTCACTGCTTTCCTGCAACTGTCATTCCATTGTGTTGATTGGTTTTTCTGTCCCTTAAGAAAGGATGAATGGATGTTGCATTGTTATTGATATGATGATGTGACAAGTGCACGTTGTCACAACACAGATCAGTTTGATACCTATATGATTAAGAAAGGGTCCTTTTTCACTGAGAGAGAGAAGTGTATTGCAGAGTTCCAGATGTAAGGTTTTAGTTCTCAAGAAAACTGGTATCTCTTCATATATTTGGTTCAGTGACATGAAATTTATATCTGTAAAATATTTGATGAGGGTTTATTTTATGGGTGTCATAGCAATTAACATTTGTAGTGGTAAACTAAAGTACTGTACAAGTGTAAGGTTCACTGATTTTCATCGTATTCACTGTATACCACTATAATTTAGGTTTTTTCACTATAGAATAATAATTTACGCATGTAGAATAATAATTTTCAGAACCATAAACCAAACACAATAAAGTCCTATTAAAAAACCGACTAGATGACACTTGATATTTTATAGTACTTCTTATAGGCTCAACTTGTTTCGAGCATTACTATGCCCATCATCAAGAACTCGCGACTGTGATGTTGATTACCACATTGGTTGTGTCGTTCTTGGTTTGCTGTATGTTGGAGGTAAGGTGCAGTTAGGCTGGAGTAGTGTCCAGGTTGCAGGCTGAAGCCTGCAACCTGGACACTACTCCAGCCTAACTGCACCTTACCTCCAGCATACAGCAAACAGCAAACCAAGTGGCATCTAGTTGGTTTTTTATTCTTCAGTTATCACAATGATGCACGGTCCAACAAACATCAGATTCGTATTATATACTATACATTCGTACACTGTGTAGTTATTTATGTTTGGTTCATATGTTATTTTTTGTAGGTTGGTGACTACATCCTAACACCTGAACTGTGTGTGGAGAGAAAGAGTGTGAGTGATTTGATTGGCTCACTAAACTCTGGCCGACTCTATAATCAGGCCCTTGCCATGACAAGGCACTACAGTAAACCCATGCTGCTTATTGAATTTGATCAGAACAAACCTTTTGCGCTGCAGGTATGGTGTATCGTCTGTTTCTGCATAAGTGAATTAACTTTATTATTCTCACTCCATAAATACAATTCTGGTGGTAAGGGGATATGACTAGCAATTATGTCTGCTGAAATTGTTTGGTGTAAGTACTTATTTTTCATTATAATTGACAATATGAATGTAGCTCCCGAGAAGGTTCATATTGTGTGAACATATGTTGTCTTGCATGGTTATTTATATATCATTATGTTTCGGATTTCCAAACGTGTATTATGTTCATTTACAGCATGTTTAATTTAATACTCCAGTACATTCATATGAACCCTGCAGCTTATTCTGGACACTGTGTTGCAGGGAACATATTATGTTAGCAATGATGTAACTTCCAGTGATGTTCAATCTAAGCTCCAACTCTTGACACTGCACTTCCCAAAATTGAAGCTTGTCTGGTCACCAAGTCCCTATGCCACTGCTCAGCTGTTTGAAGAACTCAAGGTAATACATAACCATAAAACAAGTGCCATACTGACTGATATATAAAATTAGTTCTCCGTAATTTTGCACCTGAAAAAGGAGGGGCCACTGTATAATTTTTTTTGGGGGGGGGGGGAAGAAGAAGGGGAGGAATAATAATAATAATAAAATAAAACAAAGCGGTATGGTGGTATCTAATAGTGGCTGTACTAATTTTTTTTGGTAAAAACACAAGAATAAAACAAATCTTGTATTAAATTTTGTAATAATGGAAGGGGAAACAAGAATACACTTGATAGTTTAAAATACATTGTAGATTTTTTTTGGAACTTCAAAACTATAGTCCCCATCACTTCTCATGTCCTGGTACAGGCACATTTCTTCTAGTAAGAACAAGGACTATTAATCTGTAGTATACATGGCACTGCAACTGTCTTTAGTTAAGTCTTCCTGACAGTCATATGTGTTGATGATGCAGTTCATATACATTTATTTTTGACAGTTTCTACTTCATATTGACGGGTTGATATGTTGAATGACATGGCCACATGTTACAGTTATACCCAAAGTTTTTACTTTTGGAGCTCCTTTTCCTGCTGCAATTCAGCCATGAGGGCAGATGTCAGAAGCAGGCAACTGGTGATCATTCATTGACTCATTGACTGATAGAAGGGGCACATCGTACAATCCTTATATCTTGACCTTCATAAAATTAAGTCCTAGGCAATGAAATCTAAATCCAATAAAATCACACACTTTCATACACTGTTGTATATTTTCTGGGGAATAACTACCAAAAACTACATCATCTTCAGGTGATATTATCCAGTGCAGTAGTTCAGTCTGGTTTGTTAACCGTATCCTGTTTAGGCATAATTGTTTCATAGTTTTGGATAAAGGTTCCCGAAGAAAGCCCTTTGCATATATTGTTCTTCAGGTATTGACTTCGTTATTTTTGCTGATGTGTGTTCATCCAGTCCTTGATTGCCCACATTAGCAACTGCCTTCATGATGCAGCAAGCTGTTTCAGGTCCAGCTGTTGGATGTCCAGATCCACCTCTCACCAACCTCTTTCTCTTTAATTCCTTACGTTCCGATGCTTGTATTGTGCAGTATTGTGCTAGCTGGTTTCATTAGGGATTGGGGACAGTCCATCACCAGTTTGGAATTGGTCTGGTAACTGTCAGGTGCTGTAATTGCAGCTTTACTGGCTTATAGAATGCACATATTTTTATTCTTATATCCATTATCTGTGGTCTCCATAGCATATACCTTAAAGTCAAATAATTCAGCCTGGAATACCATGGTGTACTGCCCAGGGCTGAAATGAAGTGCCATTTGTTGCCATATTCACACACCCTAGCCCAATGCTGTCATTTCTGTTTGAGTGCCGTGTAAACTAATCAGTCTTCATTTCCATTAGGCTGAAACCCACATCTGACAGCCAATTAGACAGAAAATGATTTGTTGTGTACATGTCTTTCTATAATTTTGTCACCTGCAGCTGGTGGGATGGGTTCTTTCTTCATATCCCAAGACATAAGCATAACACATCTATTAACCCAGACATGACACACACACACACACACACACATATACAGCTAAGAAGATCATAAATGAACTTTGTGGTCATAGTAAAAGATTGCTATTTGCTAGTCTCATCTTGAAAGCCCAGTTTTGATTTAGGAAACTAGATTAAAAATTGCTTTTCATGGATGGAACTGCAACGCATTAGAATGGGTGAAAAGTGGTGCAGAACAGGGAACCATGCTGGTATGTGAAAATATTTTATCACTGCAGTAAATATATTACATTATATAGTTTTTATTATGTAAACCAATTTTTATTATATAAACCAGTTTTTAAGTTTTTCTTTCTGTCCTTCCATTGATCCCATTTTTCACATTGTTGTGAATTTAGTATACATCTTGCATACATAACTATTATGAAAGAAATGATCCTAAGTTACCCACTGAATATTATACTCATCTACATACATTTTTGTCAACATTTTAATCAAGCAAGGACGAGAAGAACCAGACCCAGCTGAAGCATCAGCTGTGGGAATGGAAATCAGTTCAGAACAACAGGACCCAGACATGCTGGAGAAGTGGAACACTGCTATACATGATCTAGTGACCAAGTTACCAGGAGTGACAACAAAGAATCAGCACTCACTGCTGATCAAGGGACAGTCTCTTGATCATCTGATTTCTCTTTCCAAGGTAATTAACACAAGTCAGGCAATGCATGTATGACATAACAATGAGGTGCCTTCATGTAATCATTTTTGCCATGGAGAAGCTGTATGTATTACATAATCTTGAGTGTGTGTGTTTGTAGCCTATATTGTCATTTGTGGACTCTCTGGCTCCACCACATGTTTTCGCATCATCTCATAAACAGCACAATTTTTGGAAATAGTTATAGATCATAAAATGTGTGTATTGATTTTCTCTGCAAATTCTCTCAGAAACATTTTTCATTCTAAGAAGAATTGAGTGATTGTTATCATAAATGTACATAGTTCTGCATGTAAAGTACCCATTATTCTTGTCAGATTTGATAGAAACTTGAATATTCTGAATAGATTTTTGAAAAATACTCAATTATCAAATTTCATGAAAATTTGTCCAGTGTGAGCTGAGATGTTCCATGCAGACAGAAAGTTGGATGAATAGACAAACATGAAGTTAGTAGTCACATTTCACAGTTTTGTGAATGACTGCTGTTCACAGTATTATACAGTGGTTATCCTGGTATTGTAAGGTGAAATTTATGCCATGGTGGACTACTGTACACAATAGTATAGTTGTCCCAATATGGACGGTTGATGTTCACATAACATTGGACTCTACTGTGTACAGAAGTCAACCAAAGTGTAAACATAAACTAAAAATACCAGGATAACTCCCTTCAAATGAAGATGACTAAATTGATATAGATGTTTGTCTGCAACAAGAGATATAATATTGTTAAGAGATGCAAAACATTTACAATTGATTTATGCTGTAAACATTTTTAACAATTTTAATTGATAATATTGCATTATAACACTACTTGTGCACATCTTCGATAGAATTTGCTGTATCACTTTGATTACAACCTCCCTGATGATGGCCTTGTAGAGGCTGGAACATGTAGGAGTGACATCATAAATGACAAATGATTATGTATGATAGATTGTGCAGATTGTTGGATTAAATACTGTGTACTGTAATAGAATGTTGATACGGTATGGTTATGATGTTCTAAATTTGTGTAATTTGACTGTACTGAGTGACTTCATTTTGCACATAGGATGAGCTGATGAAGATTATGAATAATAGTGGTGAAGCACAAGACCTGTTTGATGGACTGCATAAATCATATCACCCTGTGGAGGAATCTGTCACAGGCTACAAGGGTCCTGGAAAAGGACGGGGCAAAAGTCGAGGTCCTGTCAAGAAACGCAAAGTATAAACTGTTTCCAGGTTGTTTTGTGCAGTTTGTAAAGCAAACCTGTGGCCATTTGATAATTTCCTACTCTTCGCAACGAGAATTTAAGTTTTTTTTTTTATTTATGAAAACAAAAAAAGAGACTGTTTATTGAATATACAAAGTTGTACAACCTGGTACGCTTATGAAATGTATGTGTATACTCTGTATTGTTAGATATATGGATTCTTATCTGCTCATTTATTGTATTTGAAAAACCCATACCTTCAGTCTGGTTGACATGTTAGGGCAGTACTCTGGGCTAGTCCAAGGACTTGATCCAGTAGTGTGCCACCCATCTCTCATATGTGTAATAATGAACAGTGCAGGAACTGCGAGAGATCAGTCCCTAAAATTTCCTTCACTGCTAGGCTCAATGCATGGGGTTCAGGGACAGAAAGATAGTAACTGTGAATACCTTAATTTGAAAAACATAGAATATATTACAAAAAAGTGTTACACTAGTTAGAGAAGGAGAAGGTTGCCTATAGCCCTAGTCTGACTATTCCCTAAGTCCAGACTTCATCACTGAGCTTGGTCAACTCAAAAATAAACGATCCTACCTTGGCGGTGCAAAATGAAGGTGAATATTATGAGCACAGTGACAGGCCTCATGGCTGTGAGGTTCCTACTGTTCCAAGATAATAACGCATTTGGCTGTCTTTGATGCTCTGTACCCTGATTTTTTATACCATGATTGTTTTGTTTTTCTGCTCTACTCCGTCACATTTCGTTGTTTCCCAGTGAAACAATAACTACTCTTGCAAAAGTAAGCAATACTGTTCGTTTGTTTTGAACTCTGTCTATATGTACAGTCTTCCAGGTATCATGCCATCAACAAGTACCTCGCATATAAGTTACTTCATAGTAGTTGATTGATTGATTTGCATTTGGGTTCGGGGCCTCTCAGCCCCGATGCACCTAGGCCTTAATTAAGAAGGGCCCTTTGTGCCCCATATCGAATCATGGGAGCTCCGCAGCCTTGCTGTAGCTCCAGATGGCCCCCAAGCCTAAAACTCCTAATATCCTCGGGCTCCAAAAAGAAGGAGCCCAGGTACACATGCCTGAGTGAGGCCACAGCATCGCACTCACATAAAATGTGAGCCAAGGTTTCCTCTCCCACCCCGCACTTTCTACACAGAGGGCTGTCAAGCAGCCCTAGTAGGTGGAGATGTCTCCTCAGGGTGTTATGACCTGTGAGAAGGCCAGTCACGGCCCTGGATTGAGTCCTGTTAAAGGTCTTAAATTTTGCCCTGGTGCCCAGACTAGGTCCCGAGATAAACTTGTGAGCCTGCCTTTGGGTATCACCAAGACCTCGCCATTGGGCCTCGTGCTGGTTAACCAGCCAGCAACTGAGCCTTATTTGTAAATCTCACCTAGAGACCCCCAGGGCCGGTACTTCATGGTAGTTACATTTCAACAAACATTGTCTACTTTGTGACATAAGTGTAGAATTCCATAGCGTAAGAATTCTCACATCATTCATCCTATGTTAAGAGCTTGATTTTGAAAGTAATTTCAAAATCTTATAACTGACGTTCTCAAAATTTCACTACATTACACATAATATTCCAAGGTGGTGACCTGGAAGTTACCAGGCCCTCACAACACAACCCCAGGAGAACCAATTGGGAATCCCATCGAGAAGACCTAATGATGAATCTAGGTGTTGTACCGAAAGTTTTATACTTGGTGCAGGATGCAGAGTTGACTGTTGACACGTTGCAACAGGCCATCCTCTCATCCAGTCACCAAAACTGTCCAGCCAGGGTGGCTCACTTGCCAAGGATGGTTACTTGGTGAAACAAATAGTTGAGCTGCCTTAAAGCTTCAACTAGATGGCTTTTTAATCAGGCTAAAAGGACAGGTGACTGGGAATCATATAAGATGGCCCTTATCTGTTATAACAAAGACATTAGAAAGGCCAATCGGTCCTCTTGGAGGGACTACTGTTGGGGGGTCAAGGATGTACCTGAGAGGTCCAGGCGCATGAGGATTATGTCCACTCAGCCAACAGGGTGTAATCTATGAAACTCATGGCTGACATGCACAGTCTGGAGAAGAGACCCTGACAGAACTATAGAGAGCACATTTTGCATGGTCTTCTGTAGAAGAAAGGACTTTGGAAGGACACGGGCAGCCAAACCTGAGACCAAAGGCTGCTCACAGGGAGGACTGGTTACTGTCTAGAAAGGTCATTAATCAGTCTAAAATAAGATGGGCAATAAGTACAGTCAAACTATTTCAGTCACCAGGGACTGATGGTATTGTACCTGCACTCTTGCAACAAGGAGTCGATCTCTTAATGACTCACCTGTGCCATATCTTAGAGCCTGTCTAGCAAGAGGGTATATACCCAAAGCTTGGAGGCAGGTCAAGGTGATGTTTATCCCTAAACCCAGGAAGGCTAACTACACTGAGTCTAAGGCATATCATCATATTAGTCTGTCATCCTTCATGCTGAAAACGTTGGAAAATTGGTGGACAGGCCTATCATATATATTGAGGAAGCAGTGAATAACATGGAAGTTACACTTGGAGCTGTCCTAGATATAAAGAAGCTTTTGATAGCACTTCATTTGACATAACAAAGGATGCCAAACAGACAGACCTGGAGACACGATCTGTTGGTGGATTGGCTTTGTGCTGGTTGGCAGGAAAATTACAGAAATTACAGCCACGATTATAGGAGAAAGTCTGGAGGAGTGTGTAGCTAACGGGCATTTTATCACCTCTGCTGTGGAGCCTCGTTGTGAATTAACTCATAGGACTTAATGAGAATGGCCATTATAAACCGGGATATACAGATGACATTGCTATCCTCATCTGCGGAAAATTCCCCAAACACTGTCTCAGAGTCTCTCTAGGAGGCTTTGAGTATGGTATAGCAGTGCTGTGGTAGGACTCAGCTGTCTATAAATCCACAAAAGATGGTAATAGCACCATTCACCCAGAAGAGAGATTTAAGGGGCCTGAAGGAACCACCCCTCTCTGCATACACATTACTGATGACTGAGGTCAAATGCCTTGGGCTCATTCTGGACAAGGGACTGATGTGGAAGGCACAGCTGAAGAATGTAATGAATAAGGCCTACAGACCTTTTGGACCTGTAAGGGCACATTTGGTAAAACCTGGGGCTAGATGATCTGTGTCCTGGGGTGTGAAACCCAGGGTGGTGCATTGGATCTACACCATGGTGATCAGACCCATGTTGACCTACAATTCAAAGGAGGTTTGGTGGCCAAGGGTCAGGCACAATCTCAGCAGGACAGAACTCAGTAAGGTACAGAGATTAGCCTGACTATAACAGGGGTGATGAATATGACCCCAACAGCTGCACTGGAGGTCCTTTAGGACTTCCTCCTCTTCAAGTAATGATTGAGATGGAGGCCCAGGTGGGGATCTAAAGATTAACATGTATCCAAAAGTGGTGAACTAGATACACCAACTTCGGTCACACCAAAAAATCTTGGGATATGAAGCAAGAACCCATCCTACAGACGGGGTCTGACGGATGCTTCTGAGATAGGTACACCACAAGCCATTCACAGTCAAGTGCCCTGACAATGGGTTCAACCCAGACAATAAAAGGGCCTGGACCAGTACACAGATGGGTACAAGACCAATTAAGGCACCGGTGCTGAGCGTATAGATGCTGCTCATGAAGGTAGCACAGTCTTGGGCTCCACACCACGGTACTCCTGGCTGAAATATATGCCATTAAGGCGGTTAGTAAACAGTCCCAAGTGTGATAGATGCAAGCAGACATCTGAAATGGCCTCACAAGTTCTTTTTTAGTGTGAGGCTTTGGCCACATTAATATTCAGGCATCTGGGTTGACATTTTATGAAACCAGGTGACTATAGACATCTCTGTCAGCAAGATACTGCACTTTGCTCAAGGTGCAGACTACTGAATGAACTCAAGGGCTGCACAAAAGTTTGATCACAGTCAAAGTGCATGGGTCACTCGGTGCCCACCCTTATGTATTCTATTCAATTCTTCTAGCCCTGTAAAGCATCCAAGTATCACTCTGCACATTTTTTTGTGTGTACACAATTTTAACTACCAATGCACATAAAGATTTATGTCTGTTTGTGTGCACATCACAAGTGTAACTCACAAAATGTTTGCCAAAGGGAAACATTTTGTCCATGAGCATTATGTATTTTAAGATTATTAACTTTGCAGTAAGAGGAAATGCTTTTAAGCTGTTCCAGTTACAGTCCGTGCAATAGTTTTGCTATATGTATATTTCATAATATTACTTATGTATATTGCAGTCTGGTTCCAGACATATGAAAAGTAATATTATGGGCAAAAAGAAAGTATGACTAAGCTTCTGTTTCTTTACATTACTGGAGAAACACAAGCACATTTTATAATGATATCTAGCTTGCACCATAACTACACATTCATCACATTAATTACCATAATGACAGTACCTGGGAGAGAGAGAGAGAGAGAGAAAAAAAACAGAGAATCCAACTGAAGTCTCAGGTCTGGGGGGATATAACTCTCCATCATTTGGCAGTAGTTTCTGATATTTTGAAGGATCATCAGTGTCAGCAGTCCTATGCAACTTTTTGTACTGTAGAGTAGTAATATGTAACAAGCAATAAAATGATGACCAGGTGTTGATACAGTCCTTAATAATTGTGCATACAGAACAATAACACACATACAAGGTCTAAGACTCTTCCAGCATGTTGCTGTAGACTTAAGTGTTCTGGCATGTGATGCTGTGTTGTTGGACAAATGGCTCCTGTTTCAAATGACAATGGTGCATTTATCTTAAGGGTCAAGCAGTTGGCACCATGATTCTTCAGAATGTAAAAAACTAGGCATAATCGAATACTAGAACGTAGTCGAAATCACTGCGGCACACATTATTACTCGAGTATAATACTATCATGCCTTGTATTAAGACGTCTCCTTCTGCTTATTTTCGGGTGGACACTGTCTGACTACCCTCAAGCTGGTGGCAGCTAACTCCTCCATAGAGTTCATACCAGCTGTTATATCGCATAATACAAGTACCTACCACAGCAAACCCGCGGGTTGCAAGTGGTGAATACACGTGCATGGATCAAAGTGCACGTGTGCCTACAAAGTACTAACCTCTCGGTGTATCGCCGGTCGATCACGGATTACCAGTGCTGCAAACACAAACACGCACACACACTTATTCACACTTTGGTGCGGGACACATGCGACTATAGATGGCAGGAGAGATATGCTTCCGTCTCTCTAAACCATGCTTCCGTCCAACTGCACTTTACTTGGAACTGGCGTGTGCTAGTGATACGTGTAAACATGGCTCCAAACGCGAAGCAAGGCAAATCACTCCAGAAAAGAAACGCACTGAAAGAAGTGAAGATGTATTACGAGAAGTTCTTTACAAGACAGTTTGTGTATTCACTGGTGTTTGATCCAAGCAGTACGATGTTTGTGGCATGTTGTCTTCTATTGGCAGAAATTGTAGTCAACATTTTAGTCATCCAGAATGTGAAATATACAGAGATTGATTGGTTGGCGTACATGCAAGAAGTAAAGGGTGTTTTGAATGGAACATTCGACTACACACTTTTGAAGGGTGACACTGGACCACTCGTTTATCCAGCAGGTTTTGTTTATATTTATATCGCTCTGTATTACGCCACAGATCATGGACAGAATATTAGATTGGCTCAATATATATTTGCCTTTTTGTACATTAGCCTTCTGTGTTTGGTGTTTAGAATTTACGTGAAGAGCAAGAAAGTGCCTCCGTATGTTTTGGTTCTAACTGCTTGTTGTTCATATCGTATCCATTCAATATTTGTTCTACGACTATTCAATGACCCGGTGGCTATGTTACTATTTTATGCTGCTGTGAATCTTTTCCTAGATTCCAAATGGAGCCTGGCAAGTCTGTTATACAGCATCGCAGTATCAGTGAAAATGAATATTCTCCTCTTTGCACCAGCCATTCTGTTGTTGTATTTAACTTGTCTTGGCCTTAAGGGTACATTGATACAGTTGGCAATATGTGCATCTGTTCAAATACTGCTTGGAATACCATTCATTCTTGCCAATCCTGTAGCGTACATTCGTGGTGCATTTGATTTTGGGCGTGTGTTTTTGTATGAGTGGACAGTGAATTGGAGGTTTTTGCCAGAGGACATTTTTACAAACTCATTCTTCCATGTGTGCCTGCTTGCTTTACACATAACCTTGCTGTTGTTCTTCTACAGTTCTGCGTTGATCTCCCTACGTAGTTTTTCCACATTTATTAGTATTGAGAAGAAGGTTAGGAGACAGCTTTCATATCATGCAGAAACAGTGAATATGGACACAGCATCACAGTTATTTTTGCTGCCACTTTTCACTGCCAACTTCATTGGTGTAACCTGCAGTAGATCCCTCCATTACCAGTTCTATGTCTGGTACTTCCACAGCCTCCCATACCTTCTCTGGTCCACTCACTTTACCAGTGTCAGCAGGCTATGCATCCTTGGTATTATTGAATTGTGCTGGAACACTTTTCCATCCACGTACCTGAGCAGTATCACTTTGCACTTGTGTCACATGATAATACTAGTTGGTCTTGCAAGGAACAGGCCAAGTTTGAAATTGAAGTAACATGTGGTTGGTATGGTTAGTAGTGTAGAAAGGTGTTAATTCCCCACAACACATGACTGTTTTTAAATGGTGTGATGTGATGAAAGACAGCACTGAATACTAAAAATTTACTTTAGCAGTACCAGGATGTGCAGAGTTCTGCTGCTTACTGCATTTTAATCCATAATCCATAGATTTGCTATTCGGAAGCCACTTGAGTGATTAATGACCATGTACATGTACAAGAAGTGACTTTATATTGGAACAAGTGCTGTGAATATATGTACCAGGAACAGTGTTCATGAGTGATACTGTGCATCAACCTTCATCCAGTTGGAGTGAAATAAAAAGACTTGTTAAAAATGTTTGTGATTTGTTGCCCCCTGTAGTGTGTGTTATTGCCATACACCATGGCAGGGTTCTATACATTTGCAAAGTAATGTGGAGAATTCTTTCCAAGTTCAAGGCACGTGACATGAAGCAAGGTTCATTTTTAACACTCAACGAGATTTAGGCACCACCATACAAAATTAACATACCTAGGTGATATACTACTGTGCACCCCTGCATGAAGACCAGTCTAGAAATTAGAAAGTCAGTCCTTTCATTTAGTACCAAGAAACATGGGAAGGCAGATGATTGTTCTCTTCAGTCATTAGTATTTGACGTGTGGGAAAGTTAAAACATTTTGTAATATTCACAAACTTTGACTTGTAACTGGAGAAAACTGAAAATCTAAATTTAAATGGAGCATAGTGAAAAGATGTTGAAACAGAATTTCTGTCATACATACTCTGTTGACTCAAAGGTGACCCTACGTATAAACCAAGTTCACTGCCTTCAGTTTTCATGAAGGTATACATGCAGAATATGTCTAAATTTGGGTAACTTTGTTAGGTGAGCCTCTACCAGCCAGTTTTTATATCCTGTCATTTATTCTGATTCCCTGGATCCTTACAGGATTACAAAATCCATATTGACACGAAAATAGTCAAAACTGTATATAAAAGTAACAAAAATATTTGCTTCAGAAACAGTGTCAAGAAGTGACGTCAGTATGAAAGTGTACAACAATTTTAAATAGTAGGCCTAGTATGATTGAGGATTTCATTTCACTCATTCCAAAGATCCAAGGTCTGCAACAACCAACGGATATAGAACCATTCCTACATAGATATATAAACAATACGTAAGATAAAAAAAATCGGCGCATTTCCCTCACTGTAAATAACGTGAAAAAATTATGTGGAATTGAAGCCTGATTGTGTACCGAGCGATGGAGTTCATACTGACAGTTTAAATTGGCCAGCTTCTAGTGCACTCTCGTGGCGCCGAGCGTGTACTGTTTGGTCATTTGAATCTCGTGCATGCCTGGACGTGGAGTTACTCATCTATGACTTGGACGTGGGCATGCAATCTTTGCGATACACAGTTTACTCTGCTCCATGTTATACTCATTTGGTGCGTGGCTGCATGTTTTGAAGTTTGTAAGTGGCGTGGTTGTGTCTCATGTAGTGAATCGTGTTCAAGACGTTTTTGAAATCGGAAAAAAAAAGAAGCCGAGGAGACATTTTTCACACTGATGTTATAGTATGTGTAATTATGTCTCGTACACATTCACCAGCGCCAGCTCCAGATATTATTCACCCGGCACATTCCACTAAGAAGGTTGGTTATGTTTCACATATGCGGCAGTTTTATGGTTTTCAGCAATTGGTTTCTATGATTATAGGTTTCCCAGTGAAGTTTAGGATTGTCGGATACGCTCACTGGAGACAAGTGGAGCTGTCTATTGCAAGTAAAAAGTAGTTAATCTTATTGCCTAACTCCGTACATTTGTACGTGGCTTTGACAACAGATCTTGGTTACGCGTAGGAATTTCAGTGAAAGTAAGTTTTATTGTAATGTGTACTGCAGAATTTAACCTCCCTCGCAAATTGGACTTTCATCTATCATAAACTATTGTGTAAAAATTTGGTAAAGTAAGCGCATTTTTATTTAAATTTGAAATCGGGATTTCTGTCTGCCGTAAGTATTCCCTTTTCGTGATTGTCTTAGAACATGGAAAGAAATTGTTTTTAATCTTATGATGATGGATTGTTTTATCGGGCATGCGCTTTTATCCCTTGTGATACTTAAACTGTTTGCATTCTTTAGCAACCAACACCAACAGGTGCTCATTTTTCTGCAAGAGAAACCTACTTGCAAGTGGAAATTGTTACATTATGGAGAGGCATTTCTGTATTGCTGTGTTTTTGTGTGTGATGTAACAGAAACATGATGCAAGTGGGTTGACAGCATAGCTCTGACAGTAACTGAAGCTCCTAGTGCAGACTGACTTTCTGTCACTAATATGAAAGCTGACACTTGATAAATAACATGTTGATTTTATTATCTCTGGTAAGCTGCTGTTGTCATTTGATTTCCTGTCACCACAATAGAACCCCAGATTCTATGTTGGCTAATGTCACCTGAATTTGTGAGCCTTTCTATCAGGATGTTATGACATGCATGTGGAACAATTGTCATGATCCATTATCACACTAGTGAAGTACCAGAGTTTTGGCTTCTACACCTATCATTAGAATCCAGGTGTCTGGAAATATTTTAACTATTTGAAAAGTTTGTAATTAGGTTGCTCTATTTTATTTGTAATATCAAATGTGCATCTTTACACGTTTAAAGCTTTGTTGTATGTGTAATATAATAAAAACTGTGTTCTCTCTTCTTAAGTATTTATGCTGGTACTCTTTGAGGCCTGAATTGTTTAGCATGCTCACTTGTCTGATAATATTGTGTCATGGCATGCAGGGACAGTTTCTTTAAAAACACATTAAATTAGTATAGATATAACACTGTGTTTGAAATATTGAAATGAGGCCACTAATTTTATAATTGTAAGTCCCTTAAAAGAAATGGTTTCAATCCACATTGTCATTTTTGTCATCTGTTGCATCTGTTCCTGACTGGATTGATCTAGCTGAGGATAGGAACAGGTGGCAGGTACTTGTAAATGTGGTAATGAAACCTCAGGTTCAATAAAATGCAGAGAATTTCTTGACTAGCTGAGAACCAGTTAGCTTCTCAAGAAGGACTCTGCTCCGTAGAGTAAGTAAGTAAGTAAGTATTGCATTTGATCCTAATCTCCTTTAGTCTGAGGGACCAGTGATGTGAATAAAAGTGTTTGATGCCCCCAACCATACAAGTGATATATAAGGTGATTAGACAGTTTCACGATAATTACCGGTAAAACTCAGTGATATCTGTGGAGTATACATTTTATTAAATTGTGTGTTTGTAAGTCAACATCTTATTATTTGCCAAATTTTTGGAAGGTTTTTGCTTTGAAAAATGCTGATTTGTTTTCCAAAGTGTGTGAATGTTAAGCTTCAAGATGAAATTTTAGTTGCTGCAGCTTGTTTATTGTAAGAGTATCTGAGTAATTTTTTATAGTAAAATATCAAATTTTGTGTTTTTTTGCACTGTGCATTGTAATATAATTATACATTGTAAACCAACAAAATGCACCTTTACTAAACTAATATTTTGATCTATGATATCTTCTACGTGTTTCAAACAAGAGGGTTCATCTTCAGGAAGACGGTTGTACAAACAAGTATGGTATGTTATGTTCTACAAGACTGCTTATACTGCTGCATGTAGGACATAATATACCATACCTGTTTATACAACTGTCTTCCTGAAGATGAATCCTGAGGTTTGAAACATGTAGAAGACATTATACATTAAAATATTAGTTTAAGAAAGGTGCATTTTGTTGGTTTACATTGTATAAATTACAAAGTTTGCCACCTGTTATCAGTTTTTCACCATGAAACCAACAGGAAACTGAAAATTATAGAATGAAATAACTTATGGATTCATGTGTTCAGTGATTGCTTTTATCATTTAATAACCTAGAGTGAATGACTGACTAACAAACAAACTAACTAAACTACCAACCAAGCAACCATCAGATTTAGTGGAGCAGAGCCCTTGCTGAAAAACTATTCAAGAAATTTCTCACATTTTATGGAACGAGAAGTTCCAGTTCTGCGTTCACAATATCCAAAATGCCTGCGTTACAAAGGATCTGTCAACCATTTTGTAACTTATAAAGTTTTTGCAGTGAAGATCTGTGATCCTCTCATTCAACCACCAAACTAAGGGGCCACCCCATGTCAGCTGCCTGAGACTGCTTATTCAATATATTCACGGTTATCTTCCATATTTGGTGGACATCTGCTCCGTCTGTAGCCTGAGGATGTTCCATTCTATGATAACAGTGGCCCAGTTATCATAGTCTTGAATATACTAAATGGCAAAGAAGTTTGTGGGTTAGGCACAGATATGGATTGATGTTAAGCTGTAGCAAAAATGGAATTAATAAATGGGAATTCATAAATGGATAATTGAAATGTGGGAGTGTGTCTTGAAATGCAATTTTCATAGTGTTTTTAACATGCAATTTACTTCTTATTTCAGGCTCGACAAACCCCAAGAGAGCGTCAGCCACCGAAGCTCAAAAGGAGGAACTATAAAGCAAACAGGAACCTGTTTTCACATGATGCTAAAGTGATTTCGTTTCATTGCAGTGGAGACAGTGGTATCGTTTCTCAAATATTTGTACTTCATTGTGTGTTATTTTTTAGAGTAATACATTGAAATATACTTGTAAAAAATTTTTGAAACTTTACATTTTACATACTCCATTCATTATTGTACTTATAATTCAACTCATGAGCCAGAAGTCTATACCACATAGGTATGTTGCACTACTTTTGAGTAGAACATATTGAATGTCTTTCTTTCTTTATCTGTGTTTTCTTTGTCCTGGTGGCATTTTTGTGAAGTATGTTTTTAGTTTTATCTTTTCATCACAGGGACACACTATACACGAGACACCCATTTCCCAGCCTATATTATTTCTTGTCCTCAGAATTAGTTTTTTTGCTTTTTCTTTACAAGGGGAAAAGGATCACTTTAACCAGTGTTCTCTACAATGCAGAAGTCATGCTGCTCCTGGTATTGGGTATTAGCAGTGTGCTAGTAGAGTTGTTGTAAAAAGAAATATTATTTTGCTTACCAACTTTCTTCCACAGGATTTATCCTGGAGATTCTCGGTATCTCCTACTGTAAGTCATTGGTGCATGCCAGAAGATCCCACATTAGCCTTCCTGTATGATCCTGTGCATTGAACTAAACTGATTGCGAGGCTTTTATGTACTACAGAGTAAGATTCTTAGATGGATAATAATATTTTGTATTTTGAAAACCACCTATTACTCAAAAACCATCTCACAGTAAAGAAACACCAGGTACCCATAACAGATAGTCTGAACTTTGTAGGCTTTCATCTTCATAGGGAGGAATTTATGTCTAATGTGCTATACATTTGACAGTTTTGTTTCCTGATTCAAGAAATGCTTTGTTCTAGAACTGTGAATTTTTAATTTACATCAACTCTTAATACCGCTTACACATTTTAATCACTTGTACAATACAGTTGTTGATTTGTAGAACCTTAATTCTGGTTTCAGCTCCGTCATTGAACAAGCTACACAAACAGACACGCCATCTTACCTATTTCAGAGAGAAGTTTGATGATGTGTCTCAGATTGGGGAAGGTTCATTTGGAGAAGTGTTCAGAGCACGATATAAAGAAACAGGAGTGTATTATGCGGTGAAGAGATCAAAGGAACGTTTTCGCAGTGACTTGGACAGGTGTGTAAATAGGTGCACATATGTTATCATAGCGATAAACAAAGGACTGTGTACGAAACTGGTGTGTGTACCATGTTATATTAGCATTAAGATTATTACTTAATTAAATATTGTAGGTCACTTCTTAATGCAGTTTTCTGGCAGGGATATGCAGTTCTTTTTCCAACCATTTGAAGTGTGATGAGATGTTTTTAAGTCTTGTCCAAGAATAACACTAGAAATGAATTGTGAATAAAGTCATGTTAAGGTAAGAACATGACATGTTTCATGTATCATGTAGACAGAGTAAATAAAGGTAACACCTGAAGTGTTCTTTTAAAAAATAAGTAACATTTTCTGATTTGAGACAAATAAAAGATGTATGCCTGTCATATGGTGCCTTGCTTTAGTTATGGTAAAATGTTATACTTTACCATGTATTTCTTGTATGTGTCTCGTCAATGGGGACATACTGGCTTATTGATATCTTGTAAATGGTTTGGTATTGTCATAATTGTCTGTATGTATCCATATAAAGTAGCTGTAATTTTTTCTAATTTCAACCAAAATTGGAATTGCTGACAGATATCAGGAAAGTTTCCAACTTAAATTCCACAAATATTTGTGTGACAGGAACCAATTTGTTCCATGTGGACAGACAGACGGATGGACATATACAATGAAGCTAATGGTTTTTTGTTTTCCATTTGCATTGTGAACTTGCCAAACAGTTGAGGGAACAGACAGACACACAGACTGTTACACTTAGCAATAATGCTGTACACAGTTGTAATTGGAAGTTGTTTATAATTACAGACGGTTGAAACTTGAAGAAGTTAGAAAACATGAACTTATTCCAAAGCATGAAAATTGTGTCCAGTTTATTGGAGCATGGGAAGAGGATGACTATCTGTACATTCAACTGGAACTATGCAGAACAAGCTTGGAGAAATATACAGAAGTGAATCATGAAATTACACAAGATATGCTGTGGAATATTCTTCTTGATGTTTTATTGGTATGTTATAATTTTATTCCTTGTATCCTTACAGATTCAAGTAATTGGAAGTCAATTTTTTGTGGACTGATGCCTTTCTGGATGATGTAAGAATGGAGATAGTGTCAAGGACTTCCTTTTATAGCTTTCTTTTCTCCTGGCCTTTCTCCTTCGATATTGTTTCCACACAATCATGTGATTATGGAAGCTCTAGCACCTATACCTTTTGTTAGCAAAATTATAAGCAAAAATTAATCCATCCAATTATCTGTTTAATGTCACTTACGTGCTTTCATTCCCCCTCTTTTAAAATTAAACATTCGATTGCCACACAATATGTTGACCGTCCTTCCAGATGAGATGTTTATTGTGCTACAGCTCTTATGAAAGCATGAAGACTGCATTGCATGTCACCTCTTGGTGGTCAGTCATGAAAGTTAAGTTATGCAGAATGTACATTTAAAATACTGTAACTTTACAGATTCAGATATTTGTTACACTAGTGTTTGATGTGGTGATGTGCCTTAGCACACCAGCAGGATTTTTCCTGTGTTTTGTTAACAATGACTGCAGACTGGGTGAAATGAAGTTTGAGAGCAGTGGTACAGTTTGTTTATTGCCTATGATTCACATATACTGACAGGCAAGAATAAAATGTTTGGCAGGTCATATTTAGCCTGCAGGCCAAATAAATTGTGAGTGTTGCATTTTTCTGAGCTGGGGGTGAAAAGAAATTGAAAGAGGAGTTGGGAGAAATGCTTCTGTTCATTGTTGTTTAAGTTCTGTCCATGATTGTTTCATCCTGCCTTAGTTCATAGCATGTACTATTAGCAGTGTACATCTGACAACATGGGGGATCAGTCCAAGTTTCAGTTACTCTAGCCACAAATATAGTTCTGTCTGTGCAGCTGCTGTATTTACTTGGATATAAGATGACCTCTATGTAAGATAACCCTTTTCACAGTGTTCAATTTTCAGGAATATATGTGGACAGAATATGTTCAACTTTGTGTGTGATTATAAGGGGAAGCCCCCCCCCCCTCCCCAATTTCAGGTGATGGAATAAGGAAAGCTTTCTAGTTTTATATTCAGGTAAATATGGTAGTTCAGAGTTTTCTTTTGATGTTGTGTATATGTGTATATTTTAAATGTAATGGTTTAGCAGATGTGCATATTGAAGGTACCTCTTCTTTTAACAGTCTGTGAAGCATCTGCATGATCATAATTTGATTCACCTGGACATTAAACTGGAAAACATCCTGGTAGCTTTGGATGGCCGATATAAACTTGGAGACTTTGGTTTGGTGATTGATGTCTCAAAGGTATATCTCTTCCATGTACCATGAAACCCCTATTTTACATCATCATGTATACCTTACTGAAGGAAGTGTAAAATCAGGGAAAACAAAGAAAACCGAAGACTGGTATTTCTCACTGCCTTAGTCTCATTCATTTTTAAAATAAAGTTTATACAGTATAATAATGCTTAATTTTTTGCAAACTTTCCAAACAATAAAACTCAATTTTTAATTAACTTTTTAAAATAAAGTTCATTAAATAACAATCATTTGTGAAGTCCAAGCAGTTACTTACATTTTTTTAACCAGTTCAATATTGTTATTTGTTTACATTTTTCTTGATGTTTCAATGCATACAGCTTGTTTTCAAGCGTACTGCATGGTTTTAGTGTGTTGTATGTCCACATCGAACTTCTGGATGTATTTTCTTCCCATCTCTAGTCCTTGAAGAGCATCAAACAAACTTACTGTGTTCTCAATAACTATTCCTCCACTTTTCCTACTTGTTTTTCTTCATCCTCAAAAGTACAGTGATCCTGCATCACCAAATAATTCTCCGTTGATCACTGCTACTGCCTTCCATATGAGTTGCTTTCTGTACTCGCATTTGAAAGTACGCATGATCCCCGTATCCAGTGGCTGCAAATGGCTTGTGCAGTTTGGGGAGAAAAATATAACTTCAGTATTTTTCTGAGCAGTGTTATCTCCCGGGTGTGCAACACATTGGTATGTAAGTAGCAAGATTTTTGTCGCTCCCTGGCAATCCAATTGAACAAGAAACTCCTCAAAAGTGGCCGAAGTCATCCATGAATTGGAAGTTGCTGTGTATTTGGTGGGGAGCTTTTTTACAATTCTGTAGCAGTAGTGTTTGTTGTACTTGTTGTGGAGGTAATGTCTTTGTGCCATCAGCACTGCAGCCTAACAGAACAATGGCCCTCTGCTTTGATTTTGTTCCACCATGGTGAGAATCATCTTTATATGTCATTGTCTTACTGAGCTGGAGATTATAGAAGAGTTCAGTTTCATCAGCCTTAAGTATGTCCTTCGGCTGGTATCCGTCAATTATTTTGGGCAGTTCTTCGCTTTTCTAGTCCATTAATATTTTGGGATTTACAATGGCACTTTCTCTCAACATAGACTTGTATATCAGGTTGAGTCTTTCCTTAAATCGCTTGATCCAGCCGTTTGAAGCTCGAAAACCATTGATACCTAAACGAGCAGCCTTTTCCTTCAGGCGGGGTCCATCGATGGACGCATTGGCAGTACAGGCTTGCTTGAACCACACTGAGAGGATGGTTTCAAGTTCTTCCAGTGATGAAGTCTTCAGAGATTTGCGTTCTTTAGAAAATGATGGCCCACAACACGAGTAACTTTTCTGTATATGAGACCGTTTACTCACTATTGTGTTTAATGTCGATACCAACCACATAAGCATTGCTGCTAGATCCACCCGAGCTCCCACGTTAGTGTCAACTTTGGCTAATATTTGCATTTTTCCATCTATAGAAAACACTTTACATTATATCTTTATTTTCTTCACATTTGAGGACATTTTCACAATAAATGGAAAGTTTTGGCTTCACTTACAACGATCATTGAACACTAAACAATTCCGCACTTTCTTTCCCTACAAGAGTTCAAATAAAAATAGTATGGCTTGGCTTGCTTGCTTCCAACACTTGTTTTATTGGCTGAATTCATTGTGGCAACAGGAACAGTGCACGTTTTATTGGCTAATTTTGCTGAACCAATCATAACGCTTGTTAGTTGAAAGCTTCACAAATGAAATGCACATACAATCGGGAGAGTTTCTGCCAGCGAGGCTTCAAAATTTGAATGTACAATTGCAGAATGCAAATTGAGGATACATAAATTCTGGAAAAATGTAAATTCAGAGAACATAAAATCAAAATTTCACTGTAGTAAGTGGTAAATAAGTGTAGTGAAAGAGGTAAATGATGTCATTAGGTCATAATAAGGGAATATAACATACAGTGAAAACTTCTACAGACATTTAAACAAAAAAATTGAATAAATTTGTCTTATTAAGTGGGACAGTGTTTTAAGAAGAGTAAGCCTGAAAATGGTTTGTTTTCTAATTCTATATTGAAATTGACATTCCCTTATTAAGTCATTATTTTGTATAAATTCCACATTGTATGATTCATTTTCACCATCAAACCACATTTCAAGTTTTACCTCCTTTAGTGGTTTTGATACATTTTGGAATATAAGACCTTTTATAGAAGTGTAACTGGTGGATTAAGAACCCATCCTTGCTGGAACTATTCCATAAATACCAATTCTACAGTAAAATGTTTTGCTGTTTTCACCTTTGTATGGCTCAATTTTTCACTTATTGACTGGGTGCTATGTCTCATATTTTAAGTTGACACAGAAGTGCAAAGGTCTAAATTTTCATTTCACAAGGAAAATTTTAAGGAACACATGCCATTTTTATCATATGCAGCTTTTCATGAACTGACATCAGCTTATGTTGTGTGCTGGTTTTTAATGTGTTAGTCATTCTAATCACATATTCAGTAATCATTGGCTTTACAGGATGGAAATTGTGCATATGTAAACAATTTGAAAGGAACACAGTATGTCTAAAAAAATTTTGTAAATAAAATTATCTGTTTATTGAAATTAAACTACAAGATTTGCAGTCTTAACATGCTCTGTTAGACCCATGCCAATAATAAATGTAAATTATGTGTGGGCCATAATGTTGCACCCCACCTTGGGAAATGCATGTGTGGAAAATGGCAGCACAGTCAGAATGTGATGTTATCTCCACCACGTTTCCACAGGTTAATATTGAGTTGTTTATCTGTACCTTGGATCCATGGTGGAAAAGACCTTGGACATGTGTCCTTCCAAAGTGAGAATATTTTTTCTGCATTGTAGTTTGATAACAAATTGAACAAATGGGGAATTTTGAAGATTTTGGTGCAAAAGGTATTCAGTGGGTGAAAAATTTGCTGCATTATGAAACTTTCATACTTCTTAAGCAGGAAGATATTAAATGGTAGCATGTGTGTTAATTGTGTGGGAAAATTTTTGTATTAAATTATTAGGTCTCCTTTGGCAGGAAAATTTCTTATCTGCAGACATCATGAGCAGGGATTACTGTAGTAGCTGTGATTTCCTTAACACTTACACTCTTGTTGTAAAGCCAACAAGAACTGTGTTTATGTTGTAGGAAGATTTGGAAGATGCTGTAGAAGGTGATCCGAAGTACCTTGCTCCCGAACTGATGACTGGACATTTCACTAAAGCTGCTGACATATTCAGTGTGGGAATAACAATGTTGGAACTAGCATCTGATCTGGATTTGCCATCTCGAGGGCCACTGTGGCATGAGTTAAGGAATGGAATATTCCCTGATGATCACACTAAACGTATGTAGTGTTCTGTGGGAGTCTGACACTGGTGTGTTACACTTACGGTTACTCTTGTCCTTTAAGAAAGTGTTTTAGAAACTGCATTTGTTTGGCCCCAGGTGGGAAGGTGGGGAAGAGCTGCTCATTTCAGTTGACAGAAAGTGTTATTCTCAATCTCTGGCCAGCCACTGTCACTTTCAGTAACTTAGTATCAGGTTTTGTCAGTGGGAAATACTGTAAAGTGTGCCAAAAAAAAAGTTATATGAAAAGAAGTTGAAAATGAGACTGTCAAATGAAACCAAGAATCCCACCCCCAAACACACACACACACTCACAGATAAATATATTAGCTTCCTACAACTTGCACTGTGTGTGGAACATCACTGGAACCCACAAAAAGATACTGTGGCAGACAAACATGAAGAACTTACTAGATAACACCGGCCTTACTGGTGAGGGAAATCCACATTAGTAAGTTATGTTAGTTGACGGAACTTGTCAAACATCCAGTGTCAGGTGATTTCTTGTATCTCCTGTACCTGCTGGTAGTTGCAGTTTACAAACTACTGCTGACTTTTATAATCATTTGAGGCAGTTCAAATTTTACTGGAAGTATATATGAGGCTGAAAACACAGTTTGTGAAATGTGTTGCCTTTGGGACACTAAATGGTGGTCAGAGTTCAGAAATGCAGAGATACTAAACTTGTTTTGTTTACCTTTCTTGCTTATTGTTTAGGTGGGCCATATTTCAGTCTCTCTGTTCAGATAATCAGTCTGAAGATTTGTTTGTTCCTAGAGTTCCTCTGTGTTGTTTTAATATTAAGCTCTGCATGCATGTGTTATAACCACAAATCAACAAGCATAACTTGTAAGGCAAGTGTATAAGAAGTGACAACACTCAGCATAGTTTCATATAATTTCTTATTAGGACAAGTAATAATTGATGGATATTCCTGTATTAATTTTACAGCATTATTGCTATATTGACAAGAGCTTTTCCATTGAATTAGTTGTACACTGTACTTACACTTCTCTGCTGCAGCTTGCCAAGATGCTCTTAGTTCCTAGCACATGTGTGATTTCTTCTGAATATTTATGTGTCATCTTGGGATAAAAGTGATGGTAAAATTGGTAACATTTACAAAGAACTGGACTGCATATTGCATCAGTTACCTGTTTGAAACATGAACATTCCACAAGGATAGTTTAGTACTGTAATGGGGTACGGCGGTCGTCCTAACCACTGACACCATTACCTAGAAAGGGTATTTGCTGCCACCACTTTGGACATTACTATGACGTATTTCTACTGAATAATATATTCTACGATACTACAACATAATACATAAATATACAACACTAAAGAAAGTACCATAACCCAATCAAAATCTAAGGCACAGCATAGGGTACTTCTCCAACACAAAGATTACAATTTCCTATAAAGGAATTTCCGTAAGGAAAGTCTGATCACCTCAAATAAAACCAAATATAATCCAAATCATTTCTACACTTCAATTTGGTACAGAACAACTTAACCACACTTACCTGGCACAATAATCAGCAACAAAGCCCACATCTTATAAATTTTGCTCCTTCTCTGCTCCCCCAGGTGTCTGTCATTTCCGAAGGTTCAACAAAGACTCTCTCTTGTCACTTTACAAAACCACACTACGCTTATAAGCCAAAGTCAGCATTTCCTGCATTCACCTAGCAACAGTTTTCTGCAGCTTCAACTATTTGCTGTTGCTATGTGAGTGATAGGTGATCCAGACTTCCTGTTTGTTCAACTGGGAGATGCACCCAGCCATCCTTAAAATGCTACCAACATATATGAAATATATAAAATAAAATAAAGTGTTCTCTACAGGACACTACAGTACAAAAGTAGGATAGAACATGTTTTGAAATTGACTATTGGAATTGGGAGTTTACATGAAAGTAATAATAGTACACTTTTCCTTATCAAACGCCCTCATCACAACATTTGTAAATATACTCGGACTCTTCGTTTTGGGAAAATGCACAGTCAGTCTGATCACAACTCAGTAGAGAGGAAGTGGTGTTTAAGCAGAGTTGGTATGTGATTGATCATTTAGAGGTGCCAACTGTGACACTGACCACTGTGGTCTGTGTTGATATATATGCAGGCAAAGTGTGTATGACTGAGACTTTAAATTTGTTGTAGAATGATATTGCTGGGTCTTGACCTGAGGATTAATTAATGGTGCAAGAATTAGACACACTTGGCAGGATATTGCTGCAGTCCCCCCCCCAACATGTATTCTGTAAGAATCTTATTCCAGTAAGTTAATAATTTTTTACAGACACAGAATTAGTTCTACACATGCAATTGATTGTTTCAGATATATGCCCTGAAATATTTGAACTCATCAGAGCGATGATGACTCCAGACTACGTGGAGCGCCCAACAGTTGACATCCTTTTATCTCATCCCCGTCTCAGCAAGATGATGTTGAGGCGTCGTAGGTCTCAGTATTTTAATCAAGTGGTAGGTTATTGGCTATTTTACTTATGTGACATATTAACTAAACCTTCAGACCAGTATTTTCACCTGCACTAGGTGTACACACTAGCAGTATTTAAGTCTTTTAGGATATAATTCCATATGCCGTCATAAGTAGTCACCAGTTTACTACTTTGCCACTCCATCATATCCCAGAAGACTTGAATCTTCATTAACACTGCTGTTATTAAGTGGCTGCTGCATGCCCATTTTTGCCATAACAGTGCCCCAGAAAAAAGGAAGAAACAAGCTAGGCAGTGCACACAAATAACATAATATTGTGGTATATGTGTAAACATTGTTGCAATGGAAATATGACAATATTCTCCATGTATTGTTGAGCTACATATCACTGCCAGCAATAGAAAAATATTTAATGTTGCACAGCAGCACTTTAATGGGAAATTTGTGTTGCTGCAGCAATGAAATGTACTTGGGTCCTCACATAAAATGCCCAGAATATTTGTCCATCCGTAACCGAAGTCACATTTTCTTGACAAATTTTTATACAAGTCCCCATTGTCAAATTTCACGTAAATCCATCCAGTGGGAGACATGCTGTTGCTATGGACAGATGGAGGGACAGAAGTACAGACCGACAGATATGATGAATTTAATAGATGCTTTGTAACTATGTGAATGTGCCAAAAGGTAGCTGCTTTTGTAGCATGTACCATGCTGCATCCTGTGCTTGCTTGTACAGTAATACAGTGCACAGTCATGGAAAAGATCTGGGAGGACTTGACCCACTTGTTTATCAGGAAGGTGTTTGACCAAATAGAAGGACCTGTGAAGAAAGTTTTCAAGCTGTGGGGTGGTTCTATTGCAGTTGAAATGAGATTATACGAGTGGAACAGGAAACTTTGTAAAGTGAAACTCCTGGGTTCATGTGCTGACATGGTTGAGATCCACCATACTTTCAGTTAAAGCAGGTGTGAGATCTACTGCTTCCAGTTGGACTGGTGCTGTGATGAGAAATATGCGAACCTTGCAGACTAGCATGTCAGTAAAGCCTACCATTTCAACCAGCAGGGTGGAAAAATACAACGTGGACCTTCTTTTGCACATATGAAGTGCAGACTGTGCCTCAGTTTGTAACAGTTCCACATGTAAGATGCATTGTGAAATGATGTGTTCCAAATCTAAATACATTATAATAGGCCCTATGTTTTATGTGAATTAGAATATTCTGAATGTGGCTTCACACTTTCATCAGTCCTTTCCATATAGAAGAAGGTAGATTTTCAGGGCCATTCCCCATTGCGACCTTCTCTACCACTGCCACCAGTGGCACCATGTATAGGGTTCATTACCCACTTCTCGATGTTCATGGCTTCACCATGTACAGAATATCCCGCTAGTCAGGTCTGTGCTCAAGGCAGCTATCACTGAAGCCTTACTGCCTACAAAGCCTACATCTGCTGACCTCCAGCTTCTAAGAAGGCCTGGCAAGTTTTGAAAATATTTCTTGACACACAGTAGAGCTGTTGTCTTGAAATGTTGGCAGTTTCTGTTCAGATATTGTCTTTGAGTTCTTGCTATGAATATTGATTGTTCACATGAACTCCATAATTCAGTGTCTCCCACAAAGCATAATTGAATGGAACCATAGTAATGAATTATTTGAGGGCTGTCTGCTGTTATCAAGGCTATACGCTTACAGTAACAACATAATTATCTGCCTCCAATAATTCTTGTGTGTGTAATGTTTAGTCGAAGGGGAGGGTGGTGAAGCATAGAGAAGAAAATGGGCTGCAGCAGTAACGATTAAACATTAGTAAGAAATCGTTGAGTTGACCTTAACATTGGGGGAGAGAGAGTGCAACAAACTGGTAGCTGTTTTCTGTGATGAATGTTAACGGTAGTGGTGTTGGCTAGACTGGTAGATCCACTGGGCCAATCCAAGCATATCCGCAGTTACACTGTTAGCTTTTCACCATGTTTGTTTTACTACATAACCTTGAGGAAGGAAAGCTGCAGCCAGCTGGAGGATACTAGGCTGCACCAACATCAGTTAAATATAAACAAGGATTTCCAAGTCATAATAACAGAAGAGTTAACAGATGGTCACTTACTACTATGAAGTCACATTACTACACAACTACACACAACATGTGTAAGTTTACGTTGCAGTGTGAAATGATTATTACCAGGAGTGTCTCATTATAAGGTATATTCTTAACAGTGGACTTGCGCTGTAGTTGAAAAATAATGATCAGTGAACATCATCTTCCTGTACAGGCGGTCTGTTCAGGAGCTTTGAAAGGCTGGCTGTATGTTTTGTTTTTTATATTTAAAAACCAATTACACCATCAGTTTGTTGTATCTTGTTGCTGCTGTCCCAGTATTGAAGACATTAATATGTTGTAGTCTGGACTGCCCACCCAATATGTAGTTTGAAGTAAAAGTACTACACCTGTTGCCTGTTTTGTTTTGAAATTCATTTTTTTTTTGTGAGGGAATTAAAACCCAAGAACATTATTCTGACAGTCTGTTGATATGTAAACAGGTTTCACATGTGCAATCTGTATGCAGCAATTGGTGTGCAGTCTTGAAGAGTTTTATGGAAATTGTGTTACTTCCTCTTGGATACTTCAATAGTGGCACACATGTTAATTACAACACCAATGGTTATATTACCAATGGGTGTGTCCTCAGAGGTACAGAGTGTGGGGAGTATGAAGCCTCATGCACAGATGGTAAGTACACTTTACCATAAATGTTCATAATAGTGTTGTCAAATGAGTAATATAGAATAGAGTGAGTACCAAAGTTTTGGAAGTCGTACCTCATTGTATGTACACCTCTGACCCACAGGTGTATAGTATGCACAGATTTGGAGTAACATGTTTTCTGTTTCATATTATAGTTACTGAAGAAATGCAGTAAGCTTTAGATCCTATATGTGGGATGGCATGGCATATGTAACTTTTCCTGCCTCAAGCTTCCTATACATAGGACAATCAGATCCCCTGCCATTTAAATATTTTGCTCTCAGCACCATGACAGTGTACAGGAGAATAAAGTATAGCTTCACATGTTCTTAGCTTTGAAATAAATGTAATTTTTGGCCAGCTTCATGCTCTGGCCGGCTTACTCCTGGGAAAACTCATATACCCATTGAGTAAGACACTGTAAGGTCTTCAGAGATGGTATAGATGATGTGACTAGCTGTATGCTTTATTTTTCATTAGTCATTATATTCTGGCATGTGTTCTACTGCCAGCTGAAGTGTTGAGTACGTTAGCAAAAGCTGACCAGGTCTCTAAGTATCCAGTCTGGTGATAAACAGTGGAAAGCATAATTGAATGCAATGTGGCTTCCATTTCAAAGCCAGAATTTTACTGCTGGCATATAAACAGGAGACTTGTGCAGTGGGAAGGTAAAATAACCTATATAGAAGGTTCCTAAAGTCATTTTGCGCCTATACTGTATTCATCAGGAACATCCCTCAGAATAAATTGTTGCATGTCTTTTCAAACAGATCAAGCATGTACATGCACATGTACAAGCATGTGGGTGGCCCTTTCAAACATTTCTTGTAACTAGAGTAAATGTGATATATGGATTTTCTTACAACCTCTCAGAACATGCTCATAGTTTACAGTACAGGTGCTTTTGACTCACTCTGCAAAAGTGGTGTGGGGTAGCTGACAATAAACTTTTTCACATATAGCTTGTAGAGTCTAGACTAACTGAAGGAAGGCTAGAGTTACTAATAATCAGTATTTATCTTTTCTGGGTATTGCTCTGCCTCACACATCTCCTTGTAAGGTCAAAACTACACCCAAACTGTCTTTATACTGATAAAGAAATAAAGGAAAATCCTTTTCATTATTTTTAGATGTTATTTGTCTTATATTTCTTGATCAGAAATATCTTTAATTATTTCTTAGTTGTGAGAACTGTGTTTCCTGAACCTTCCGTTTTGTTCCAAGAAAAGATAATACTTTATTTACAAGCTGATTTGGTTAGCACTGTCTTGCATTGAGCCTGCTCCTTTACTGAGGAGAATGACACACGTACAGGCTTGACAAAGATAGAGAACTATAACGGCCCTAGCTGCAAGCTCTCAGGATAGCCAATGCAAGAATACATCTTGTATGACCTCCCTACGCAAAACTGGGGCCTTCAACTGAACTATAAGTAGAACAATCTGAAATGTTTGCATCTTATAGGAAATTATTTTGAGTATTTAGGAACTAACATCATTTATTGTTTTTTCTAAGACAAGCAGAAATATCTCTGTCTTATTTCCCAAAAATGCTGCTTTTTTCATTGTTGAGTCTCCTTTGGTTCATATAATATTAATGTTTTTTGTAAACCGTGCACAAAAATTTAAAGAGCTAGCCAAAAGAATGCCGTACGTGACGACAGACTGTTGCCATTTAAATCCCAAAGCAAAGGGGTTAATTTTAGATGAAGGCCTATTTTAAATTATGTGCATTCCTAAAAGTGCGAGCAAACTTAGTAGACATGTTCACATATCCAGTAATACCAAAAGTCATATGCCATTTACTTCTTCACAAAATTAACATTGTTTTCCTGGACATGTTATTTTCCAGTTTGGAGTAAATGAAATGAAGAGAATTTGCATTCTTAAGCAATCAGTTTCAGTATAAATTTTCAGTGACAGCAGTTGTGGTACTTGCATCTCAGTTTTTAGACTTATTCGCAGAATTGTGAAAAGTGGCCATTAGCTTCGTCATGTCTGCCCATCCATCAATTTGCATGGAACAGTTTGGATCCCATTGGACAGATTTTAATGAAATTTGATATTCAAGGCTTTTTTTAAAATTCATGGAGAAAATTCATTTTTGATTAAAATATGACAGAATAACAGGTACTTTACATGAAGACCTGTGTAAATGTATGATAATATCTTGCTGAATTCTTCTTAGAATGAGAAATGTTTCCAATAACAGTTGTAGACAAAATCAAAACACATATTTTATGTTCAGTACTTTTTTCCCACAAATCATGTGTTTATGATGATGTGGAAAAATATGGTAGAGCCAAATTTGATGTTCAGGTGACTTGCTTGCAAGCTGTCAGCAAACCTGTATGACATATACCATTGCTGTGTGTACAGTGAAAAACTCCTGATGATGGACAGAGGAACTGTCTGAAACATGCAGAGTTTTATTCCAAAAATAAATTTGAGAAATTAGTGCATCTAGTTTGTTTTATTGTAAGAATGGTAGAGCCAGAAAGACCACAAATGACAGTGTAATATGAGGCAGAAAAGATGCAAGACTACATTCCCACATTTAGAATATTTAATACCTTTGTTTTCCGTGACAACATTGGTTACGCAAATGTGCCTTAATATCACGTTATGCATACCTTTCCTGTCTTGTTCTCAGGTACTTGACTGGAATTATGGAAGTTTTGGATGTCATTCAATTTTGATTGAAATTTGGTCACTTTTTCCACATGCAGTGGGAGTTGTAGACTTAGGTGTAGACCTGTAAGATTATAATTTTATAAACCAGTAGTAATATTCATTGCTTCTTTTTGGACCATACCAGGTACTTGCCACTGTCAGTGATTGCAAATCAGCACCTGGGAAGAATGAAAGCAGGACATTTTCTCCGCTTTTGCATTTCAGAACGCTCACTGATTAATATGAACTAGCTCAGCCTGCACTCTAGTATACCTAGCTTGAACATTGGGCCATGCGTGAACAGTTCCATTGTTGTTTTTGTCTGTGCCTGCATTGCATGTACTCATGTTGTTTGCTCCCTGAAGATATTAGTGTTTGCATCTGTTCAAAGACTGGAAATTTAAATAGGAGCACAGAATCATTAAAATAAAGAAGTGTAAAAACCTGAAGCTGATTTAAAAGCACAGGGATGTTGGTGTTTGAAGAATGTGGAGCTGGAAGGGTTACATTTTACATACAGGCATGGTTTACATGTGAACAGTCACAACATGTGAAGTGTTAGATGCAGTTAAATTATTGTGGGTATGGTTTTTGGCTTTTCTTTTTTCAGATGAGAACTGGGAGAAGAGTACATTGAACCAATCCTGTAATCCCACTACCAATTCTACTGCTACACCAGGTGTGTCACCCATACAAGGGGAGAAACAGGCACTATTTAGTACATCTCTTCCTAATATTTTAATGACAAATTCGACACCTTCGACCACATCACCAAGTACACCAAGAAAGCGATGTTCAGAGAGCCTTCATGAGTCCATCACACCTATAAAGACTCGAATGTAAGTGCTACAACCTGTATACGGTTCTGGCTTGCTCAACTACTTTCTTCCAACTGTCTGTATTCTGTACTACTTTCTTCCACTTGCATACGTTCATGCTCTTTATATCTTCCAAAACGTCATCTTCCCAATGTGTTTTAGGTCTTCCAATTGGTCTTTTAAACGTGGGTTTCCATCTCTTGGTCTTCTGCACATTATTGTGTATGGCCATGTGTTCAACATGGCCTAGCCAGTTTAATCTTTGTTTTTTAATAAACCCGATTATATTTTGTCCTTTTAATATTTTGCATATATTGAAACCACATAGCAAAATATATGCACCACTTTATTTGTGAATATCAATACCAGATCTTCAAGTGCATGTCTATTAAACAAACCAACCTTGTGAATGAACCAATCCTTACGTATGTAAAGGTTACATGGACTCTTTCAAAATTTTATTCTCATATAAGTATGGTTATTGTTGGTATTGTGACGTTCAGTTATTGAGGGGTTTGTAGATCTTTTGCATTAATGGTGGGTCATGGTTTATGTTCTTCTGGTCTTTTTTGTCTTTCTAATATTTCTCACGAATGTTTTGGTGGATGGATTCTTTTGATTAATAAATGTTTAATTAATTTGATGCCTAGAATGGCTCTAAGATGATTTTTGTTAAGAGCTTGTAATGTGGCTGCTACTCCTTCCCTTTATCTTCTTGGTGAGTTTTGTGTGTGTGTGTGTGTGTGTGCTTTTTTTGTAATAATAATAATAATAAAGTGGAATGCACCTGTTTCATTGCTTGTAATTCATTGTCTTGTCCAGTGTTTTATATGATCATAAAAGAGTTGCAGGAACTGAAGTAAGATATATTATGTGTACTTAAGTTTCAAGCCTTTAAATGATCCAGTGTTAAATATGTATCTACATATACAACATCACATGCTACTCTAGACATATGCTATATGATCATTGTCCCTACAGCCATATTTATTTGATTATTTTTTAAGTGAAAAATGTTGTGTTTTACTGTTTTCATTCATGTGCTTTCAAGTGCACATGTACATCACTTAAGGCAAAGCCGCTTTGATTGACTAATCTTTCTCCTGATGGTGAAATGTGAAAGGTGATGTAGCTTCTTTCTTGGTACATTATCTGTGCAGGTTTTATATTTATATGGTTTGTTTACTTAACTGGTCCTCCTTGGATTCTACATGCGTGCCATGTCTTTGTATTCATTGCAACAATACTGCATCTTCTAGCACTATGCATTTCTTAGACATTTAGTTCTTTACATTCATAAATCTGCTGTTTCACAAACAGGGATCTCTCCTACCTCTTGTAGCTGTTCTATGATCTCAGCTTGACACCCAATATTTGAGCTCCACTGGGAAACTCAAAAACAAATGTTCAGTAGGGCAGACAGTGTGGTGTTTCAAATGTTGACGTTTTGATACACATAGACTTGGATAGTGCAGTTTGAATATTATTTACCCAAGCTGCGGAACAAATGATCATACAATACCATCATCCGTTGTGTCAAGCCCTCTGCACGTCAAATGTCCATCTTATTAGGCTGTCTACCATTTCTGCATAATAGTGCAATTCAGAAAGCCCAAGTTGAAGAATGCCTGTGATTCTCAGAAACTCAAAGGCCAACCTAAGGCAAAATATATTATGTATTCTCAGGCTGTTGTTTTCTGCCTTAATAACCTTTGAGATTTCCACTCAAAAGGAGAATCCAGTAACTGAATTTGACACTCCTGCCCTGAAGATTTGTCCTCATATGTGCCAGGGATTCCCATAATCAATAGATCTGCCTAAAATTTCACAAAACCAACATCATTTGAAAATGAAAACACATTAGTCCTCCAGATCATCTACTGGCAGAGTGTATGGTAAAAGGGAGAGGACCTCCTCTCCTCCCAAAATGTTGTGTTGGGTCCTGTCAGATCTTTAAGGTAATTTGGAGACTAGAAGAAAACTTAACAAGTGCAAATTGAGTGTCTGTTACTCTGCTTATAGACACTGTCCACTGGAATGCTTCATATGCCATGCAGAAGTACTATCCAACTGCCGCCTCTGCACGCGAACATTTTTTCCTGTGCCTCTTACTGCCTGCACAGGTTATGAGTGCAGTCATTTGCTGGTCAAAGGGTAAATTATGTAACCATCTTTGTTCCAGTCAGTGTGTGTGCTCTTGGCAGTTTCAGCTGCAAAGTATACATCCTGTGGCTGCAGAAACATATGTATCCTCTCTCACTGACAGATCAGGACTTCTTCTGTTAGTTGTATGCTTATTTTCTGGTGCTGGGAGACTTCCAAGGTCATATCGTAGATATTGATATTCATATTTAACATTTCTATGAGTGAAATTACAGGCAAGACCACACATTTCCTCCACTTGGTGACCTCTCTGTCTTGGCCGTATCACCTGTAATCCTGTTATCTCACTGCATTTGATGTGCAGGTATTATGTAACATTCAATTTAACAGTTAATTTCATACTGTTGCAGAAAACGGTTATGTATATCGAGTTCAGAAATGAACTCACATGAACCAAGAAGTGAATGTGGAACAGGAATGTCAACCAGCTGCTACCACTTTCCACTTTCAAGGACATCAACAGGAGCACGAAATCTGCTCCCAGTATTTGGCAGCTGTAAGGATTAGCCTCATGAGGACGGACTGGAGATACGCAGTTTTGTTATTGTGAGCCGGCAGTGCATTATCAAGTGTGTGAGGACCTGTAAAAGCTCCGAAGTTTAAAACATCTGAAGTGAGAAGAGTAATATTTTCTTCGCCAGTAATTTTGAAGCTATGTAGTAGGCAGTGTTTATGCTGTTAATCAGAGAATTTGAGCTCAACCTCTGAATCCTCCTGTTATCTGTTGGATCTGAATTAGTTCTTTAAGAGCAATAGTAATATTTAAAGGATTCCAGTATGTTGTTATTTGTATGATCCAGTTCTTTTGCATATTTATGATTGAATATATATACATATATTAAACAAATCGAAAAATTTCAATGCTTTGTAATTAGTTGTTATAAACGCAGCAGTTGGCTGTCGGCTTTCTCTGTCAACATTCATAATAATACAAGATAACTTTTTAAAATACCGAGATAATTCCATGATATTATTTTTAATGAGTTCTCATATAGGATTTAACAAAAATTTTATCTTATGTTTTGTAGAAACTATTAATTATAAACTGCAAAATATGTTAGCCATAAAGTAAAGGCATCTTGTGAATAAAGATTTTGCTGATAGACTGATGTCACATTCAAGACACAGTTTTCGAAGTGTGATTTTGTGTAAATTTTTAGTAACATGTATTTATAGTAGAGGATTTTAAGATTGACATATTCATTTTTATTCTCTTCAGTGGGCTAATTGTTATTTATACAACTTATGTATTAAAACTATTCCTTCTTTACAACTATTCATATACTTCTGTGAGGTAATTACAGTACAAGATTAGAAAAATATATGTGGCATGGTACCAGTCTACAGTGATGTGTATTGCTGAGTGTTTTGTTGTCTCATGAATTGCTCATAAGTCATAAGGTTGGTATTTAAACTACTGTATGTGTCAAATGAAGACAATATCAAGACTTCTAAAACAAACAGTAGAAACAGTAATTTCATTGTGTCATATGACTGCCCTTAATAGAGACTTTCATAACATGGAAGTACAGTAGGGTCTCGTTTTATGACGGGGTTACATTCTCGAATATGTATTCGTAAATCGAATCGTCGTAAAATGAGCACTATTTAAATGGTTTAAATTGAGATAGGTTCATGGGCCAAACAAATCAGTCAAATAATTTTATAATTTACAATATTTCTTTACGTTATGACATACAATTTTAATTTAATGAATTAGGTATATAGAAAATTACGCAGATAATTGAAAGAAATCAATCAAATCACTTCTTATCTTGTTGAAGAAGCCCCAGGCCGTGATTCAGAAGACATCAGGAGAGAATGTAATGTCAACTGTTTTGATTTTTTCTTCTTTTCTGTCTTTTTGATGGACGTTGTGGGTGGAAAAATCACAATCAACTTAAAAGAACTGCACTAAAATAAAAAAGAAACACGTGCACACAGGAAGAGCTAGAATCGCACTAAGTAGAGAAAGGACCCTTGAGTTGTGATGGTGAAGCACCACAAGTTGGGAGTGCTCGGTCCGACTTGACAAAGGTCGTAAAAGTGAATCGTCATTAAACGAACTGTAGCAAAACGAGACCCTACTGTATTATGCTTATAGATTCTGTACTTGATGTTTCACTTATTTAGTCATCCAACTAAGTATCAACAAAATTGCAGAGGTTACATATATATATATATATATTATCTTGGTGTTCCTTATCCTCTGACCTCATTATGAAAAATGTTATATCAGGAAGGTTTCAAAGGTGACTTCTTAATTACAACCAGACTGATGGACTCTTTTGATTTTAGACAGTGCTATAATTTCAGCATAATACAACACACTATTTTTATAACCCTGTTTAATTAACATGTACTGTTTTTGACATAAGTGAATTTGTCCTTAAAATCTACGTAGTTCACTCACCAACAGATGCACTATTTATTAACTTGGTTAAAAGTTTTAAATTTACATTAAAATACACAATAATATCGCTCCTGCATGTTTCGGTCTTTAATGACCATCATCAGGGAGCTTTATCTGTACCTAACTAAA